>ERZ650309.202-NODE-202-length-29790-cov-4.715689_pt1 | contig 29790 bp, 29 predicted proteins | sample MGYA00376245_ERZ650309 | MGnify/ENA primary metagenome ERZ650309 (study PRJEB26733, sample SAMN07839294) | wastewater metagenome | biome: urban; feature: wastewater treatment plant; material: waste water | place: USA: North Carolina | collected 2016-04-26 ... | reverse complement strand
CCACCAGCTGGTGTCCTGATTCAGCAATTCATTCGTAGGATTCAATGCACCTACAGTATCAAGAGGAGTAATATTGGCCCAGTCGTTCACACCGAAACCTGAACGGAACAGGCGCACGTTATTCTTTCCGTTTACGAGGATGGTAGCCTGAAAACCGGTGATCTGAAAACCTAGTTCCCAATCGGTGTTGGTAACGTTACTTACTTCGCCGTTTTCGAGACTGTAAAAAGCCTGGTTCGTATATCCGGCACCGATAGATACGAGGTCAAAAACCTGACCCTGTGCATTTGATTGAAAGGGTACTGAAACGATTGCGGACAAAGCAATCAGCATTATTGTATATAAATTTTTCATTTTGGTAAGTGATTATTTTTATAAGCGTTGATATTCAAATGAGCAGGCTCCTTTATTTCCAATGGAGTCGTAGAAGTCAAGGAACCGTATTTTATAATAAAATCCGGATGTATCGTACAACAAATAATAGCGGTCATTATAAATTATATAACCAAGATTAAAATCATAAAGTTTCCAGTCGAAACCGATTACAGCAGCACGGTTATCAAATGGCAGGTTAATCATATCCTGACCGGAAACACTTTCGAAAGGCATGAAGTAGGGTGTTGAATCCTGCTGCATGATAAGGTTGGTGCATCCCGCCCAGCGATTCAGCAAAGCGCCTGTAACAATATAGTACCTGTATGGTGAGTTGACGGGTTCGGTATAGTAAGTGTGTGTAAACTTAGTAAACACCAAATCCCACAAATTCTTTTGCGGGGCCACAGTTACCATTTTTCCATTGTTCTCAAATGAGAAATACATGAGTGAATAATTGTTGTCTTTGGGAATGGTAAACTCGGTAACCCCGGTATTATTCATGGCACTGAATTTTATTTTATATTCAGTTGCATTCACCGACAGCACTTGCATTTTTCTCCATCTCGCTGCACCGAAATGCTCTGTTCTTCCTCTGTCAATCACATATACTTTGTTCAATGAATTTCCTGTAACATCTTTCCAGTCACCAAAAGCTGTTGAGTCGTCATACAAATGATCGGGGTCTGTTTTCCAGGTACCTCCGGTAGTGTCGGCAGTAGTGATGTCGGTGCTGCCGGTGTTCAGCACAAACATCAGCTTGCCGGTATTTAAATAAATACGAAATCCATTTGCGGATGCTTCAAAGGCAAGATCATAACTTCTGTAGGGAACTACCGTTTGAGTTCCGGTTTCCAGATCAACATACACCTGATTATCGTAACTGTTTCCCATTGCTGCTGTCATGGTTTGCAGTTCACCTGGTGGTGGAAGGGTTACAGGATCATCCTCTTTCTCGCAGGAAGCGAACAAAAGCAACAACGCAAAATAGCAGAGCAGATTTCTCATTTCCCGATTGAATAGGTTAATTTGGCAAACACACTTCGTCCGGTTCCAACAGCCTCTTGTCCAGTGTCGGATGTATGAGCCCCGGTAGCTGTCATTGCATTGATGTTAGTAACATTCAGTATGTTTTTAACTCCTGCTGAGATACACAAGCGGTTATCAAACATTTTTTTGCTGATATTGGCATCGAGGAAACGATAGCTGTCGTTGGTGAACTGCGTAATGGTACCATCGTCGTTGAGACGGTATCCGGGCAATTTTCCATTAAACTTGAAATACACTGCCACTGCTGTTTTCCATTTCGGATATTCATAACGGAGGTTAGCAGAAAAATCGGGACTATAAATATACTTCTGAAAATCGGCGCTATCGCTGTAAATGTTATACCTTCCTGTATAAGAAACACCTGCTCCGGCACTGATATTTTTATAGGTTAAAGAGGTTCGGAAACTACTTCCATGGGTTGAGAAACGTCCTAGGTTGATATATGTAAACAATGACTGTTCGGGATCGGGTTGAGCAAGAGTGATGAGGTTGCGCATGGAGTTATAAAATGCTGATAACTCCTGATCAAAAGTAACAGCGTCAGCCTTGATAGTATGATTCAGTGACAAGTACAGATTATCAGAATATTCAGGCAATAAATTTTCATTTCCACGGATATTGTGATTGATATCTACAAAATACAAATACATCTCCTTTATTCCCGGCGCACGGAAACCTTTACCGTAAGAGAATCGGGTGGTAAGATGATCGGTGAAATTATATTTTACAGCCAAAGAAGGGATCACCGGTGCCTTAAAATTGGAATTATATGAAACCCTTACTGCAGGTTTGATCTCAAGCTTGTTGGTTGCTTTATATTCTGCACTGAAAAACAGTGCATAGTCGCCATTGAATTTTGTTTCTCCGTTAAAGCGTGAACCTTCAGCGCGGTCATAATTCAAATCATAACCCACTTGAAAATTGAACGGAGCATTTTCACGAACACGATTCACTGTTCCGCGTAAAGCAAAAGTGTTCATGGATGTGGTATCCTGCTCTTCATTTCCGGGTACAAGCAACTCATTCAGCGATACGAGATCTTTTCTGTAAGTATTCTTTATTCTGCGGTAATATGACCACGATGCAGAAGAGCCTGCTGTATAGTCACGGTTAATCACGTAAGTTCCATTCAGCTGTCCGGTAATTCTTCTGGTGTAATAATATTCATCGAAAGCGTATGCAAAGTAAGGAGACATACGGGGCTCACCTTTATTCGACAGCTTTTCGTCAAATAGATTCAGGTTAGCGCCTCCAATTAATTTCTTTCCTACCCAACGGTACTTTGCACTTCCGAATAGTTGCTCTTTGGGTTTCCAACTCTGTGCACGACCGGTATCGGTTGTCGACCATCCATCAAAAAAATTGCGACCACCACTTACTAAAAATGAGGATTTGCCGGTATTAAATCCGGCAAATCCATCGGTATTGTACTGGCCAATATTTTCGTAATAAAGATTTATTCCACCATCAACTTTTCGATTTACCGATTGCTTTGTGATCAGGTTGATCACGCCTCCGGCAGCGTCTGTTCCATAAGCTGCAGCCATGGGTCCATTGATCACTTCAATGCGCTCCACATTATTTAAGTTTATCTGACTCACATCAATATTACCATCGAGGCGGCCGATTACCGGAACTCCATCGATCAGAAATTTGATGTTTTGTCCGCTCAAACCATTCATGGTCATTGAAGAACCCAACACACCCGATTGGTTGAAACGCATGTTGAGTTGTCGGCTAAGAACATCCTCCAAATTACTAGCTGCCTGACTTTCAATCTGTTGTCGATCGAACACCATTACCGGTGCAATTGATTGACCGAGAGATTTTGGCATGTACTCGGAGGTGACCACCACCTGATGAAGTTGTATGTCTTTGTTTTTCAGAACTATTGCAACATCTGAGTGAATCCCGGGAAGGGTATCTGAATACTCTTCAAAAGAGATGTGACGGATGAGAATTTGTACTTTTTGAAGAAACTCGCCAACCTCTGCCTGGCCATTATTGTCGGTTATAAAGGGCCGGGGTCTTGACTCATTGAGGGGTTGCAGCCATATAACTGCCTGTGGAACAACCTTCCCGCTTTGATCAGATAGTTTTAGTTTATAAGCTAAAACCGGATTGGAAATCAATAATAAGAGGAGCGAAAGCAGGCTTTTCATTTTCACGGTGCGAAATTACTGCTGCAAAGCGGGTTTGACCTGAATGACCTATGTGACAAAAATCAGGTTCGGGGGATTTGTGACAATCATCTGACAATTCAAAAAATGTCTGGCTCTTGATTGATTCAATGAAAATAATTACTGGTATTATTCTAACACCGGTCATTATTAAACGGAATCGAAGGCGACATACACCATGAAAACTGTATACTCAAAAATAAATGCTGAATACTCAAGAATCCGCAAGCAATGCTCAAAACCTGAGGGCCTGAAAAAGAAGGTGAAATAGATTTGTAATCAAAATAAAAGCCATGAAAAATCTAACCCTTCAGTTAACATTAGCATGTATGTTCTGGACAATCGGTTCCACACATACCAATGCACAACCTGTACGAGAAGAAACAGGTTATTTAAATATTTCAACGATCTCCGATGTAAGTTGGAATGCGGTGATGGTACCCACCAATGACAACGGATTATTTATTGGAGAAACAACGGCATGGTATAATCCGGGTGGGATTACACATCAAAAGTGTTTTGCGAACAAATACTGGGGCACCTCACCAACGCGTATTCAGGTTTCACAGAATATTGCCGTACCGGAGTTCAACCAGTATGATAAAATGATTGCAGTAGCAAATGATGCTGCAGGAAATTTATATGCTGCCGGCAACTATTATTATGATGCAAATTATCAGGATGATGCTATTTTGATTAAGTATTCACCGACTATGACAGAAGAATGGAGAAGATATGCATTCAGTTCAACGGGGTGGCCCATCAAAGATGATGAAAGCATTGATGTGCATGCCAGTGGTGGAAATGTTCATTGGTTGGTTTACAAGCCTGAAACAGGATATCAACTGACAAAATATTCCGATGCAGGAGTATTTCTATTCAATGTGCAGATTACCACCTTCATTCCTAAAAAAGTAAAATGCAATTCAGCAGGTGAAATTTATATCTGGGGTTATAATCTCACAGGCATAAATGATGTGTACATCACTATTCAAAAACTCACTGCTGGCGGGGTTCAGATATGGAAAAAGAACTTCAACGCCAAAGTTGGTGATTTCGTTGATAATCCTGAATATTTTGATGTTGATGCCGCAGGCGATGTTTATTTCACTACCTCCAGTCAAACTGCATTAGGTACCGATGCTTACCTTGTTAAATATAGTTCGGCAGGAGTAAAGCAATGGAATAAATATGTTGCAGGAACTGCTAATACAACCGACTATGGTGGTCCTTTCTGTTTTGATCCTTCAGGAAATATTTATGTGGCACATACTGTAACTGATATCAATGGCGGAGTAACCAACACCAACGTTTTGATTCGCAAATACAGTCCAACAGGAGGCATTCTTGCTACGAAATATTACAAAGGAAGTGGTAATGCAAATGACAAATCGGTTGGGATTGTATATGCAGGTAACGGCCGGATTTATTTAGGAGCATTCACTGTAGGAACAACAAAAAGAAGTGTAGTTGCGCAATACGATGCTGCTTTGACACTTGAATATACCGATGTTGTGGTTCACCCCGAAACGGCTCCTTTTCCTGTGGTTTCACAGAACACACAACCACTCGGTTTCATTCTTGATGCTCCGGGCAACCTGTTGTATTGGGTAGGAAAACAAACTGCTACCTATCCTGACTACCTCGATTACCAAAGCAGTATTTTCATGATCAAATACTCACTGCCTGCTGTACCAAGACTTGCTCAGCCATCAAATGAAACTGCCATTTCATTGTATCCTGTTCCTGCATCCGACAAAGTTAATATCACTGCATCATCTGAAATACTTGACGTTGCAGTTTATGACCTAACCGGAAGAATGATAAAAAGAGAAAATGGGCTTCAAAGTACTGAGGTTGTTATCAACATCGGTGATTTCAAACCCGGTACTTATATGGTTCAGGTAACAAAAGAAGATGGTGAAGTGGAAGCACTGAAAATGATTAAAAACTAATGGCTCCGGTGGTGGCGGATACGTCCGCTGCTGCCGGATTCAGATCTCATCATAGGAGAGCGAACCCAAAATACGAAACGGTTGCTTATTAAGCAGCCGTTTCGTATTTTTGTTGTAACACAGCTCATCAACTCCGGCTTTAATTCCTCTGCTATGAAATCACTCTATATTTTTATTCTAACCATTTTCTATTCCCTGAACACCTTTTCACAAAATTCACAGCATAAAATAAAAGTATATCTACTGGGAACTTTTCATTTCAATCAGACCGATACATTGAAATATGATGTGCGTGATGAAAAACATCAAAAGAGTATTCAGAAGTTGTCGGACATTATTGCGGGACTTGCGCCAGATAAAATTTTTATTGAGCGTATGCCCGAATTTGAATATAGAAATAATATGGACAGCCTTTACCGGGAATACTGCAATGGAAATTTAAGTCGCGCCAGAAATGAAATCTGGCAGGTGGCAGCCCGAACGGCGAAAAAGCTTAATCACAAACGTCTTTATCAGTGTGATCAGCCCGGGCGTTATGGAATGTATTATTCGATGCTGGAAGATTACGGAAAAGCTAACGGCCAGTTGGAGGCATTAGAAAAAAATAACGCAAAAGGAATGACCGTACCCATTACTTCAACTGTTGATATAGATTCACTGATGTATGCGAATGATTTACTGGAAACACTAAGATGGTGGAATTCAAAAGAGGTACAGCAAACATCGCAGGCCCATTACCTGAATGTGTATCCACAGCTTGGAAATACTAACGCCTATACACCGGCAGATGTGGCTGACTCGACCTACTTTATGGGAGCTGAGCTGACTGCAGACTGGTATCGCAGGAATATTATTATATATTCGAAAATGATCTCGCAACTCGATTATTCCGAGAAGGCCATCTTTCTTATTATCGGAAACGATCACATTCCTGTTATCAGACATTGTTTTAGCGATAACCCCTATTTTGAAGTGGCGGATACAGAACAATGGTTGGGGAAAAGTAAGATCAACCATCCTAAATGACTGACAATCTGCCATTTACTTTAATGTCATATTGCCTTTTCTTCCAAAACACACTGGAATCACCAAAAAACTGATAACCGGAAACTCTCATATCAGCTTATTTTTCTCATACTTTTATCTGATTTGTCAGCCAGTTACATTCTGTATCTTAGGGCACTCCAAGTAATCGTGTTTGGCCATCAAAGAAAAAAATCATGAAACTTCCTTTCACACTCAAACTATTTATACCAGTGATTCTTTTTTTCACTTGTATTTTTGAAAATGCATATTGTTCTCATCAGGTAGGTGGTGAAATAACATGGGCATGTCAGGGGAATGGGACCTACAAATTCAAATACACTTTTTACAACGATTGCTTTGGAATATTTCCAGCCAACATGGTGGATCTTCAAACGAATATACCCGGGATACAAAACATTATTTTAAATCTTACACAAACGTCAAGTCTTAGTACCCCAGGGTTTCAAAGCGGAGGTGTAAATATTTGTTTTACCTGTGATTCACTTACCGGAGCTCAGCCTGCGCCGGGATATTTCGGTGAGTTCATTTATGAAAGTGATACTGTTCATTTACCGGGTTTACCTCCAACATCAGGCTGGTGGTTTAGGGTTTCCGATTGCTGTCGAGCTTACTCGTTGACCAATATGCCAAATTCTTCTTCATTGTATATAGCTTGCAGGGCAGTAATGTATCCATATAATGGAAGAATTCCGGGTGAATGTAATGACAACTCTCCTTTTTTTGTTGAAAAGCCTCAGGCCAGATATTGTACCGGTCAGAAAACCTCATACAGCTATGCTGCTGAGGATTTAGATCGCGATGAAGTGCAGTACAGCTGGGCATTACCCATTGACGATTTAGGTAATAATATAAACTATGGTCCCGGATATACGGCTTCTAACCCCTTTCCGGGCCCTGCACAAAACCCCGCCAATACTCCAACAACATTAAATCCCCGAACCGGACTTGTCGAATTTACTTCATTCACCGGTGGAGTCTTCACCGCGGTAGGAAAAGTGACTTCTTACAAATGCGGCCAAAAAGTATCTGAAATATTCAGAGATATGACAACAGTTCTCAATAACAATTGTCCGTCACTTGTTGCGACACAACCTAATCATATACCTGCAATTAATGCGCCTTTTATTGATTTAACAACAGGATTACAAACTTCCTATATAGACACCGTGAGTCCGGGTGATACGGTTGCTATTACCTTTACTGCTACAGACTACGACTTTTTTACTAACGGTTTGATCCAGAAATTAACAATGGAAGGATATTCCGTTCAGTTTGGTAACAATTTTACCGATCCGAATGTTGGATGCCTTTCGCCACCATGTGCTTACCTGTCAACCTCATTACCATACACCTCCCCGGCTAGCCTATTGGTAGGATTCAACTGGCCCATCACCTGTGCACATGTTTACGACGACAGTACATGCACCGGCAATTATACCACCTATCGGTTCTGGCTCAGGGTGCGTGATAATTATTGTCTTGCGAACGGTGCCGTTTCCATCCCCTTTATAGTTGTTGTTGCAGGAGCAGCCATCACCAATGATACATCGGCCACGACCGTTTGTTTGACTGGGTCACCTGTTCCTTTAACAGCAACACCAGCCGGTGGAATCTGGTCGGGGACCGGAGTATCAGGAACGTTCTTTGACCCTGCTTTAGCAGGTGCCGGCATTCATGAGGTTTTATATACTGTAACCGATAGCTCAGGCTGTCAGAGCAGCGATAAAATTACCTTCACAGTGAACACCTGTACAGGAATCAACGAGTCTGTAATAAACAATCAAGTTGCTTTAATGCAGGATCCTGCTTCAGGTATTGTAACAGTCGCATTTAAGGATCAGCATTTGTTCAGTGAATTGCAGGTGTATGATACTAATGGCAGAAGACTCCAAACTTATGCTATTGCCGGTGCTTCTGAAAAAAAGATTTCTATTAATTCATTTCAACCCGGAATTTACCTGATAAGAATAATTGGAAAGAATGGATTTCTAAATGAGAAGCTAGTTCGGTTTTAATGGTAATAATATTTACCCAAATCCATACTTCATGTTCCGACCTAACAACTGTCCATCTCAATCATTGACAAAATGTAAACTCAAAAAGTTATAAAAAGGAAATCTGCAAAATAGCATATACAAAACAACCTCTACAAAGCAACATTGTCGAAAAACTAAATTGAATACTCAGCAATTATTGAATGGCACAAAAAATTCCAACGGTAAAAATGGTTGCATGGGAATCGATTATTCCTCAAGCAATAATATTTATAGGAATTTTCTTGATATTAAAAACCGCCGGGGTGAAACAACCTGTAATCTATGGTGGATTTATTTATCTTGGACTTTCGCAATCTTTACGTAGGATACTATCAAGATATCATATCAGGGGTGTAAGCCTGATCCGCCAAAACAAATACAACGAAGCAATCGTTCAATTTAACAATAGTTATAATTATTTCAATAAACACCGGCTCATCGATAAATACCGTTATTTCACCACCATGAGCTCATCAAAGATGTGGTATCGTGAGATGGCTCTGAACAATATAGCATTTTGTTATGGGCAGATTGGAGATGGCGCCAATGCAAAAAAGTACTATCTCAAAACTTTAGAGGAATTTCCCGGAAACCCTCTTGCTACAGCTGGTCTGGCACTTATGAGAGCAGCAGAAAATAATAATCAGTCTCAGGGTGAAAATTCTAAGTAGTAAATTATATGCCGTACTTTTCAAATTAGCTATGCAGTTTATGCTGCTCGTTGCTGTTCCTTTGGCATCAGTATCACAAAATCTAAACTTCCGGCATTATTCAACAACCGATGGACTTGCGGGCATGAGTACTTTTATGTCGATGCAGGATAGCAAAGGGTATATTTGGTTTGCAACAACAGAAGGAGTCAGCAGGTTTGACGGGACCACTTTTACAACTTATAATAACTCCGATGGGCTCTCAGATAATTCCGTATTACGTATTTATGAAGACCATCTTGAACGAATCTGGTTTCTAACCTATAATGGGCATTTGTCCTACTTCTCTTTAAGAGATAATCGGATACATAATGAAACTACTGATCCTTTCCTGAAGAATTTATTCATTGGTTCGGGTTATGACAATATGCTGATTGATTCAAAAAAAAGAATCTGGTTTTGCTCCATTAATTTTTCCGTCACGGTGCTGGATGGAGAGCATGTCTTCCAGCCAAGAGTTCCAAAGTTTGTTTCTAGTTTTAATTTGAGAGTTGCAGAAGTTGACAGAAATCAAATCTGCTTTTATTCTGATAAGTACAAATTTAGTTTCTCAGAAAAAGATTCAACAATCTCACTGGTCGACACCAATCAGGTCATACAAACAACACGTTATTTTGGAACTGCACCTGAAACAAATTGCTTCGCTACTAAAGAGGATGTTTGTGTTTTAAAGGAAGGAAAGATTCAAAAATTAGTTTCATTAAAAATTCTTGAGTTACAACCTGAAGACATTTTTACAACCAACTATGTTAAGAATACAGTCCTTGTTGCCACTAGGGACCAGGGGCTGATTCTTGTAGAAAATTGTGGTTCAAACCCTAAGATTACCAGATATCCGATTACAAGAAGTATTACATCTGCAACAATCGACCTTGAGGATAATATATGGCTGTCGACTCAAACAGATGGGATATATAAACTTTCGTCACAATACAGAAAAGGGCGGTACCTTTCTTTGGAAGCATTTAAAGGTGAGAATATTCTTGCCATTTGCAGGATAAAGGAGGATGCTTTCCTCATTGGAACCTACAATGGGTCTCTTTATTTGTGGAAAGAGGACAAACTAATAGAATTGAAAATTAGTGACGGATACTCTAACAGTACCGGAATGATCAGAAATATACAAACCGATTCAGACGGAAATGTCTGGGTTTTTGGTGAGATCGGACTATATTATGGCAACATTGAAAAGATTCTTGCCAATCCGGGATCAATAACACATTTCCGATTATTGAATGTCCTTAAATTTAACAATTTGTCGGTAGGACCGGAAAATAAACTGGTAACTGTTACGGCCCAGGGTCTCTATTATATTCAATACGACAAACAAAAAGTATCAATAATTCCTGATTCCCTAGTCCAAATGTCTTACCGGCGGCTATATAATGTTTGCAAATCAAAAAATGGAAGCATCTACTACTCATCAATAGATGGTTTGTTCCGTTACCAGAATGGAAAGATCAATCAGGTTCAAATTTCTGAAAAATTACTGAATACACGCATAAAATATCTGGAGGAAAACAAAGACACTGTCTTATTACTAACTACGGCAGGAAATGGAGTGTTTTTCCTGAAAAATGATAAAATTATTCATCATCTGACTTCAGATGAAGGATTAGCATCCAATATATGTGGAAAAACATTAATCAAAGGAGATACTATTCTGGTTTGTACCAACAAAGGCCTTAGTTATTTTAATTTCAGCAATAACACTTGTTCAAATATCAGAACATATAATGGCAATAATGGTTTGTTGCCGGGTGAGGTATTGGATGCAGAGGTATCGGGAGAACAGATATATGCCATTACATCTGCAGGATTTTCTATTGTTCCATATTCCATGCAAGCGCTTGTTTCTGAAGAGCCTGCATTTTATATAACAGGAATTTACAATTATAAAGATGAGGTTCTGAATTCACAGCCGCTTATAGTGCCTGACAAGAACAATATCCTAAAGGTAAAGTACACAGCTATCACATTCAACCGGAATGATGAAGTCCAGTATCAGTATAAATTCGATAACAGCAACTGGAACACTACGAACTTAACTGAATTGATCTTTCCTGATCTTTCTCCCGGGAACCATACATTACTTTTAAGAGCACGAAAAGCAGACAGCAACTGGTCAAAAGTAGAAACTATTCAGCTTTATGTTCAATATCCCTTTTACTTGTCGTGGTGGTTTATTACTGCTATGACTTTACTTGCATCAGCGGCATTTGTGACAATAATAATATACCTGAACAGACGAAGAAACCGTCAATTGATGCTCATGATGGAAAAGCGATCGGCATTGAATCATGAACGGAACCGTATTTCAGCCGATATGCACGATGATGTAGGCAGTGATTTGTCGAAAATATCAATCGCCAGCGAATTTGCAAAAGCTCGCCTGGTGAAAGGGGATCAAATGTATACACAACTTGAGAAAATAACGGGGTATGCCTATGGTGCCAGGAAGAAAATGGATGATATTATATGGGCGCTAAATCCGGAAAACGATACCCTTGGGAACTTGATAGCCTATGTGAATACTTTCGGACTCAATTATTTTGGGGATACAGAAATCAGGTTTCAGATTAAAAATGAGATTACCGAAGGACTTGGCCTGGTATTGAACTCAAAAGAAAGGCGTAATTTGTTTCTTATTGTAAAAGAGTTATGCACCAATGTCTTTAAACATTCAGGTGCTAAAAGTTTCACCATCACGTTCAAATCAACAAGTGATAGCATCATCATTGAAACTTATGATGATGGAAAGGGATATGAATTTGCAGTGAAAACGTCAGCTGGAAATGGACTACAGAACATCACCAGAAGGGTAAATGAAATTCAGGGTACAATGATTCATTTGAAAAGTGATGGTGGAAGAGGGACATCTTACCAATTCCTATTTCCAAAATCGAAATGATGTTTATTCATACTTTATACTTACACCAGAAATGTTTATGTGCATTAATTTTGTGTTTTAAAAAATGGAAAAGAAGACAGAGATACTTATTGTTGAAGATGAAAAGGAAATCATGGAAGGTTACTGCTTTTTGCTTAATCAGTCAAATGACTTTTCCTGTACCGGCTTTACATCAGGAGATGCGGCTATTGAATACCTTAAACGAAATAAGGCTCAGATCATATTAATGGATGTGAATTTGCCCGGCACCGATGGAATCAGTTGCACCAGAATCATCAAAAGAGACTATCCGGATATTCTAATCATGATGTTTACCATATATGAAAACAATGAAAATGTATTTAAGGCCCTGGAAGCAGGAGCCAACGGATACTTACTAAAGCAGTCACCACCTGAAGAGCTGGTAGCGGCCCTGTACGAACTACAAAACGGTGGCGCTCCTATGAGCAGTAGCATTGCAAGAATGGTGGTGGCAAGCTTTAACAAAACCAAACCGGTTAGTAATGAATACGACCTTACCGATCGTGAACAAGAGGTACTCATACTTTTATCTGATGGGTATCGATATAAAGATATTGCTTCTAAACTTTTTGTGAGTGTTTCAACCGTGCGTTCTCACATATACAATATCTATGAAAAGTTGCATGTCCACAACAGGACCGAGGCCTTGAATAAGTATAATAAGAAAGGCTAAGCAGTTTTCAAAAAATCATACTTTTAGTGGATTGTGGTACAGTTTTTTTGTTTTGAATTTTACATTGCGCAAACGCAAAAGCCGAAAAACGTTAAGAAAGAAAACCCTCGGTTGGGAAATTTGTTAATGTGAAATAAAATCACCATTAATACTAAATATGCTTTTTGGAAACATCAGAAAGGTCCAAGTTGATAACCCTGATGTAATGATTGAATGAGAAGCGCAAAGTGTATCAGTTTTTTCCGGAAAACATAGGGCCTACCAGCTGGATTGTAACAGGTAAACCAGCTGCATTGAGACCCAAAGGAATGGTAAGTGACGAATGCCAATGGCATTGAAGACCATAGTTTAATGAAAATGTTCCCAATTCTCGAAATCAGCCTCATCAACCTACATCGATTTATGTGCAGAGTTTTTAACAAATGCAGGTCATGTAGTTACTGGCATAATAAGAAAATCGTACGCTTTGAAAAATTGGTATCTTTTTCTGAAAAATCGTTTGCAATGACTCAAAAAAAACTGATTGCCCTCTAAATTAAATTTAGTACAATCCGGAATCAAACTGAAAAAGTCTAGGTTGCTATTTGGTTTTTAATCTGAATGAAATGGGAATAACCATTTGCATAACAACATTTCCATTTTTATCCACTGCAGGTATCCAGTCAGGAATCATCATCACAATACGAATTACTTCCCGGTCGAAATTTTTTGATCCCTTTACAGACCTTAATATCTTGGGTTGAATGATTTTACCGTTGCTATCAACAGTGAAGCCAACATATACGACTCCCTGAATGTTATTCTTCTCTTCCCATTCAGGATAATTAATATTCTTTTTAATAAAAGCCAGCAATTCATCAGGTCCACCTTTAAACCTTGGTTCCGCAAGGATAGTTGAAGCAGTGTCTTGACTGTCAGAAGTTTCTATATCAACTTCACCGGTTACAAAAGGCATCTCCCTATCAGGAATAATTTCGGGTAACCTTTGTTTACTCTCAACTTTCGATGTGTCATCAAAAAGCCGGGTATCCTGTTGAAAATTATATCGCCTTCCATTCTCAGCAAAAAATGAGTATGGTGAGGCCTGTAAAGATGTTGGTGCCGACAACATTAATGCTCCCATTGCCATTACCAAAAAATGTCCCGCATGAAATCTATTGAATTGGTATTCTGGAGTTACTGTTACTAGAGGTAATACACAACTATTTATGATTTGTTCTCTTTTGAATCGACCACACAGTGTATTGTTTCTGTGTTCTGCGAGATAAGCAATGATTTCTTCTTTTGAAAAGGATGTGAAATCGATTACGCTTTTGCTGCAACTACCACAAAATTTTCCATTTTCTCCGGATTGCATTTCATCCCAGCTTTCCTGACAAGGGAACAACACTTTAATTGTTTGGGTTTGCATGTTAGCTATGATTTATCATCGATATACAAATAATTATTCAGGACAAAACTCAAATATTTCAATACATTATATTCCGTATTCATAAAATGACAATTTGGTGACTTTGATAAAACAAACATTTATCAAAACTCCCCAATGAATTTGCATACGATTTTCTAATAATTCAAAAATATCTTGGGCGGGTAACCGTTTTATTTCTGACATTAAACCGATACATCAATATAAATGTACAAGCAACCATCACCAGATGGCTGCAAACCCATAGCCAATATCCGGCATTATAACTGATAATGGGGTGAGTAATACCACCTTCATTGTCGACAATGTGATCGAAGACCAGAAAAAAGAGGGCAAGCAGGAAGGATGAAGTGCTTAGAAACATGGCTATTTTAACATTTTTTTTCACCATGATCCAGGCTGCTAAAAGCAACGGATTTGCGAACCAACATAGTCCGGCCCCGGTCGAGAAAATAGCTGCCCAACCTAATAAAAACACCATGATTGAATCGCTGCAGTTGGTGGTGGTACAATAGCATTTCTGTGTAAGAGAAAGTATGAAAAGTATGATACTGATCATCAACGCGTATTTTCTTAATTTGGTATCTTCTAACATATTTCAGATCGAATTAATTTTTCTATGCCGTTAATGATATAAAGATAATAATATCAATTTCATTCTCAAAATGTGCGCCTTACCACCAGTTAAATTTCTAAAACGTGTTTCATGTATTCTCCTCCCTTTCAAGTGCTTAATATTTCAATGGCCCCTTCAACAATTTTATATCGGTGTCCGGGTGCCTTTTGAATGATAATCTGTTCCGCAATATAAGTTAGAATTTCGTCACGGGTTTCAGCTGGCCTTCCGGTGGCCCGCTGCCACTCAGATGTGGATGGCACTGAAACAATAGCCAGGCAATTACCCCCTGCAAACTCAAAATAAAACTCTAACCTGCCAATTTTATCTACGTAAATAACCTGACCACTGCGACCCCCATCGGCAAATAAAAGTTGTCTGCCTCTTTCAGACCCGGCAAGGGACTTTAGCAGATTTATGAACCATTCCATTTATATAAATATCAGTTACAGTATGTGGATCAAATCTATATAAAAATCATTTTAGCTGGACATGTAAATGATCATCATGCCTTACAGCTCTGCAGCCATGAAAACGGATTTTATTGGAGCTTAAATGCAGTCGTTGCTTCAAGTGTGGTTCAATGAATATTTTTCCTATCGATTGATTTGCGGCAAATAGTAGTACCAAAGCTTTAGTCCTTTCTTCATCGAACCGATACTTCATTTTATTATGCTGAGATACTAATTTCGTAAGCAAACTGTATTGCCAATAACCCTTTTCTTTGCATGATCCCGGTGTATCAACTTCTCCTGCTTTTGGTTCTTCACAAACTCCATATCCAATAAAAGAAGGGCTTAAGTTAACCTGTTCATTAGTTTCATTTGAAAAATAATAAAATGAAACGTCAAGTTTCTTGCCATCGTTATGGCTCAGGTGTGGTATCAGTGGAAAGCCGTTGATAAATGGAAACCCTGCATCCAAATAATTTACAACTGTACCTGGATATTTTTCTTCCATTGTTTTTGCCACATCCAGAGCTGCTCGCAACAAATCATGCCTTACATAATGCCTGTTCAAAAGACATGTCAATTTGTTTAATGGTCGCAACGGACCGTCATTTGTTACCGGTAGAGCAACTCTACCCATAGCAGCAGCTAACACTGGAATAATTACAAATGTAAAAATCAAATAGAGCATTACAAACAGCCCGGACTTAGCTATTACCCTCAGTATTCGTGAATTTATAGTTTTCCCAAAAAAATGAAACAAAAATAAAGCTAGCAACATCACAAGCCCTCCTGTTTGAGTCAGAATCGTCAAGAGGACAAAAATTAAAATATTACTAACAACAGAAATTACTTTCCCCATATAAGAATAAAATCGTAATTGCTAACAATATTAATTGCATACATCTAAACATCAGGTTTGCTTTATTTGTGGCAAAACTTGTTCCAATCGATCGAAATTTTCTTCATTTTTATCGACTACAAACTTTTTTAACTTATTACACTCCTCTTCACTTGTAAAAAGCATTTTAAAAATAACCTTTGTTTCACCCTTGGTAACCTCTTCAAAAAGTACCACAACCTGAAAGATTGGTTTTGAATGACGTTGCCAAGCAATTAGTGATGGTGCTTCTATTTTTATGAACTCACATTCATTTTGATAATTCCCTTTGTCGGGACCATGCATTACGAAACTCCATTTTCCTCCTACCTTAAATTCAAATAGATGAAAAGTATTTGTAAACCCTGCAGGTCCCCACCATTCCTTCAGATATTTGGGGTCTGACCAGCCACGAAAAACAGTTGCTATTGGGAAACTGAAAATCCTTGTGGTGATGATCTCACTTTCAGGAGTGGTCGAAATTATCGGTTTAGCCATTTAGATAGCTTTTACAAAGACAGGTGCAGGGAATGCACTACCCGGAACACTGTGTAATTTTATTTGAAATCATCAGCAAGTCATGCTTCCTCTAACTGTTGAATATTTAATTTGGTCATTTTCATGAGAGCAGCAAACACGGCTGGTTGCCTGTTTGGGTCTGCGAGTAACTTAGGCAAAACCGAAGGAACAATCTGCCATGATACTCCAAACTGATCTGTCAGCCATCCACACTGTTCATGTCGGCCATTGTGTGCAAGATGATCCCAGTAAAAATCGATTTCATCCTGGGTTTCGCAACTGACTACAAATGATATTGCAGGAGTGGGTTTATAACGTGGCCCACCGTTCAATACCATAAACCTGGAACCATTGAGTTCAAAGGTCATGGCAAGTTCATTCTGATCGAAAACAGCACTTTGCTTAAAAACAGATCTATAGAAGGCAACCATTTCTCCTCCGTTGTTATCACACCAGATACAGGGGTAAATGATAGAATTGTTCATTGTGCAGGCATTTTAGAGGGGTCGAGATGCATCACTTCCCAATGATGTCCATCGGGGTCAGTAAAACTGTCATAGTACATCCATCCATGGTCGATACTTTCCTTATACCTCGTTGCTCCGTTATCAATTGCAGCCGCCAGAATTCGATCTACTTCTGCCCTGGCACCAACTTCTATTGCAAGAATAACTTCTGTGGTTTTACCATCAGCAACAGGTCTGTCAGTAAATGTGCTGAAAAATTCATCGGAAAGTAACATCGCATACATGGAACCTTCATTCAATATCAGACACAATCCCTTTTCATTGCTGAATTGTTCATTAAATGCAAATCCTATGTTGGTCCAGAATGATCTGGTTTTTGAAATATCGCGAACCGGCAGGTTAACGTATATTGATTTAATGTTCATAAGAAACTACATTTTAGGGGAAAAGATGATTATTTAGTTTCAGGAACCGGCTCCCACAATTCAATTTTATTTCCTTCAGCATCCATGATATGAATGAACTTACCGAAGTCATAAGACTGAAGGGTATCAACAATAGTAACACCATTCTCTTTCAGCTTCTCAATTAAGCCTTCAATATTCTGCACCTGATAATTAACCATAAATTCCTTACGGGAAGGCTCAAAGTAAGCGTCCCCTTTTTTGAAAGGCTTCCACTGTAAAGAATTCACCACATCAGGGTTATTAATGTCTCTCGACTCGAAACTTGATGAGCCCCAGTCATTCATAACCAGACCGAGATTTTTTGCGTACCATTCTTTTGTTTCTTTTGGATTCTCAGAATAAAAAAATATGCCACCCACACCTGTTACCTTTGGAGTGTTATCCTTTGCGGTTGGAGTTGCGTTAGTAGAGTCGGGTTTGTTTTCCATAATTGTTTGATTTTTAGAGTTGGAGCTGCAGCCTGCAATTGCAAATGCAAAGAGAGCTATCAGAGTTAATTTGTTCATAATTTGAAAATATTGTTTAAGTGTGCCTGGTTTGTTTATGTCGTTATTAATAATTCGTATATTCTTTCTTTGCAATCCGAATCGTATTTGATATTTATTGCTTACGAATCGAATTTGCTTCCATCCCACTCCACACCCGGTGGGAATAATTCTGCACGACGCTTTTTCATTTCTTCTGCAATCAGGGCAGCATTGCCTCCCTTTTCTTCCAGTTTAGAAATAATATTAAGATAGCTCTTCTCATCACGATTCTGACTCAGTTTAAAAACATTGTCGATTTTATCGAGTTTGATCTCAAAGCCTGCTATGGCTGCAACCATCTTATTCACATACTCAGGTGGTAGATTGTCATAAATAGTTGGAGATTGGGTATTTCCCTTCTCAAATTTCAGCGTAAAACGGCGCATGAAGCTAATTAATTCATCCTGACTCATAAACCTAACTTCACCGGGTACATGTACACTCATGTAATTATAGGTTGATCCCATTTGCGAATTGCTGTACCAGGTGGCACTAACATATGCACTGGGGCCGGTAAAAACAATAAGTGCAGTGGGATTTTCCATAAAAGCCTTGTGGTGATCGGTATTACGCATGATATGTCCCTGTAAAAACAGGTCACCATTTCGCTCTTCTATAATGACAGGAATTTGTGTAGCAACCTGAGCGCCTGTTAAAAAACTGCCGGTGACAAACGCGAAAGGATGTTCTTCTATAAAATTAAGAATCACCTGACGGTCTTTTTCTTTAAAATAAGAGAAATGATACATGACTTTAAGTTTGTGACTGCAGTATAAATTTACCTACAAATATAAAAATAAATGAAAAACTTCTGCTTATTGATTGAAAAATAGAGCCGCAATCAATCCATTATCTTTGCCATCCTTCAATAACATAATTCTTAGAAAACAGTTTGCGTTCCTTACCTCCTGAATCAGGTCGGAACCACACTTCAAAACGCGCAGCATATGGAGCTCCCCAGTCGCCTTCATAAATAGTAAAATTATATTCAGAATGGAACTTAAGAATAGAATCCGTTTGATTCACGACCTTCAGAGTGCTGCTCTCTGGAAGGCGTTCTTCAGACAAAGGTATGTTCTTTGTGATTTCGAAGGCTTTGAGAAATATTTCTCCTTTTTCAATTTTCCCATACCAGAAATCATACTCATACAAACCCGGTTGAAATGAATTGTATAGCTGCAGATCGGCGTCACTTCTTCTAAGCATAGAAACAGAATCGGGTCGCGTATCGTCATCATTCAGGTCGACAGGATATTCAATGGGGATATCAGTAGGAATTTTCAATCCCTCTGCCCATTGATCTCCATCAACAGTTTCTATAAAAAACATGGTGGCAAGATAAATGAAAACGGCTGCTATGGTAGCACCCAAAATCCCTGCGGTCACGAGTGCCTTAATCCATCTTTTGTAAATTAACTGATAAATAACTGAAACGCCCATTATTAACAAAGCAAAAGCACAAAAAGCCATTGCGCATTTGATAAAAAAATCATTATGCAGCTGAAGCGCAACAAAAAAAATGGCAAGAGTAATTCCAAAAAATAAGAGTGGTCGCCACCATTTGTCAAAACAAAATCTGAAGACAACTTTAAGCATAAGCAAACAGAGTTTGGCTATAAAAATAATTTACATAAATAAACTAAACATGAGCATTGGTTTCCAAAGACAGCTGTCGCAAAGGATTTATCTTTGAAAGCACCGTCAGTATTTCAAAATTAGTTTCGATTCATAACATCTGAATATAACTCAAAAAATAGTTTAGAAATTGCATCAAACATAACTTGCGTGAGTGTTATTTAGCTCTCATTTTATTGCCTTTGGCATCATGCGTTACTTCTGCGAGCCCGAGAGCTTCCATTAAGGGAGGAATATACATCCCAAAACGACCGCGAAGTCCCTTTTTTAGACCGTACCATCCTTTCACGGGATTGTTCTCTGATCGTCCCCAGGCTTCAACGGTACCTTCCTTAGCGGGTTTTTGTTCATCGGCACTTCCAAGTTCCATCCAATCGCCATGCTTTTTCAGCATTTTATGCAGATCATTCAAACAATCGATGTTGTATAATAATACCGTTTTGCCAACTGTGCATACAAGAACATCTTTACCGTCCTTTTGATCAACGTGCATGGTATACTCACTGGTGAGTGGTGGTGTTTTAAGCACCATCGGCTTTTCTTTGGTTCCAATTTTATAGGCCATATGTCAATTTGTTTTAGTAATAGTTTCAGCTTCTTTTTTAAGGTCATTTGCAAATTGTTCAAATGATTGATCGAAGGGTGGAATCATCGATGAGAATAATGGAAATACCGGGCCCCCGATCTTTTCGGTCATAGTAAACCTGGTTAGGTTATTCCCTATTGATTTCAATGAATAAATTCTCTTCCCCATAGCATCACCCCAGACTAACTTTTTTTCGGGTAGGTATTCCTTCACTTTGAGTTTGAATTCACGCTTAGGATCAAGTGTTGATCTCAATTTAATCTTTTCATTGACAGCGATGTTTCCGTCCAATGACAAAATGGTGGTGTTCCATCTTGAATAATCGCTTGCGTTGGTAAGCAATGCCCATATAATAGTTTTGTCGGCCTGAATGTCAATACTAATTGCTGTTTCACGGCTAAAAACCTTTTTGATGGTGATCGCTTTACCGTCAGAATTAATTGCTTTCATGTTTTGTTGTTTTGTTTATGCCCTTTTGACGATTGGCATTAACAAAACGATAGGATTCATTCATCATTTTTTTGAAGTTTTTCCATAACATCCCTATTGTGCTGTAAATGATGTAGTTGCAGAGCTGCTCCTGATGAATTATAGGGGTCCGTTTCCTTCATAATTTTGAGTCGCAAGTCCAAAAGATGCTCGCGATTAGGGTCTGAAGCTCTTTTAGCAAATTCTATTTTGTTCTTTTCTACTTCAAAATTCTGTCTTGGATTGAAAATACCATTTAACTCGGAGCACTGGTGACATGTACCTTCTTTATTGATCAGCGCACAGCGTCCCTCATAAATAGTAACCATTTTGTTCCGTGCAGTATGCAGATAATACTTTACCATTGCCTCTGTGGTTTGTAAAATCTCCGTTATTTCGGCAACTTTAAATTCATACACTTCTTTCAGCAGTATACAAATTTGTTGCTCAAGTGGCAATGATTTTGAAATGCAGGTCAGGCAAAAGGTTATGTGTTCACGGATCTCAAACTGTGCCTGTGGGCTGGTCTGAATGATATGAGCAATTTCCGGGAAGTAATCAGGATTAGACAATGCCTTTTCCCTGCAGATATCTGTAACTGTCTCCGGCCATCTTTTTTTTGCACGCAAATTGTCTTTTGCAATGTTGGAGGCTATCGTGAAGATCCAGGTTTTAACAGTACTTTCCCCTTTGAATGTTTGAATGTTCGACGATGCCTTTATGAAGGTATCCTGAACAATATCCTCTGTATCTTCTTTGCTGGCTGTTATCCTGAGCATATACGATTTCAGATGAGATCTAGAAGTTTCAAATTCGTCTGTAAACTGCTCGATAGTCATTATTTGAACTTTTAGTTTCTGTTATGTTCAATATATTCACATGAAAGAATAGAAAATACAAATGAATCCTGAAATATATCTCCCTCCACAACATGTTGACGTAACTGCCCTTCTTTAGTAAACCTGTTATTCTCAATGATCTTCAGTGATGGAACGTTATTTACTCCTACCATAGCCTCCAGCCGGTTCAGTTTCAGTTCATTGAATGCGTAGTGAATGACTGCCTTCACAGCTTCTGACATGAGGCCCTTTCGCTTGTAATTTTCATCTTCAATATGATAGCCAATTTCTGCACGGTAGTGATCTTTGTTCCAGTTGTGAATGCCACAACGACCGATAATTAAACCGCTTGTTTTATCAATCAGAAAGAACATTATAAATTTCCTGTTGTAACTGCTGTATCCGTTGATGTGTTTGAGATACTCTTTTTCATAGTCAGCTTCGGTCCGATGACCCAGAATTTTCATCACTTCGCCTTTAGGAAGGGTATCGAAAATCGTGAACATCTCCTCTGAAGAAATTAACTTCAAAATGAGACGTGCTGTTTCAATATGGGGAAATTGTTTCATTTTTATTCTCTAATTCCGACAGTTAAAAAGAAGCAGTTATTTTGTGCCGGACTTCAACGTGCATTTCCGTAGTGCCTCGTTCACTTGCTGCTCTTCCATACATTCATTATATGCCTTTTTATCAACTGCAATTTTAAGATAGTGTACTGCCTGTTCGCAGGAATCCAGTTTCGCATATAGCAATCCAAGTCGGGTATAGGCCAAATAAAATTTACTATCAAGTCTTATGGCCTCTTTATAATCGGCAATAGCACCTTCGTTTTCGTTCCATTCCGATTTACACATGGCGCGGTTATTGAAGGCTATCGGGTTTTTCCTATGAAGTTCAATGCTTTTGTTCAAATCGACAAGCGCACGCTGGCAATTCCCGGTTACCGCAAAAGTTGTTCCTCTGTTCAAATATGCCAGCCAATATTCGTTGTTCAACACCAGTGAAGAATCAAAATCCTTCATGGCTCCATCATAATTCTTCTCTTCAATCTTCTTATACCCGCTTTGATGGAGTTTGTAATATGCTGGAGTGCAGCATGTAAAAAGTGATATTGCCAGTCCAAATGAAGTAAGATATAGAAGAAATCGCATCGACATAGTTGTTGCTGTTTATATGAAGATTTTTAAAATTTTAATGTTATGACAATATGAGGCTAAATTTCGCCAAGCACCCAATTGGAATAAAGACTCTTGTCGAACTGATCCTACCTTCATTGCAAGGTATAAAGATAAAATATTAACTAATAAGTACAAAACAATGGCACTATCTTATCGGCTGATATTTAATCACTTAAATGTCATTCTGGCTGGTTCATTACAAAGAAAAATCCTTCAGAAAACCAACCCGGGGTCTGATTTACGGCAACAGTTTTCATGTCCGATAAGATAATTGGAACATTCGTAGATCAAAAAACTCTACAAAAGCACATTTTTAATATCCCGGAATTCTGCATGCCGGAATTTCTTAATGAAAAATAAAGTAATTCTAAAACTTCAAACCAAGTCCAATGCAAGCAGAAGTAGACAAAATAAGCTGGTGATATTCCTCATCAAAAGGTGTATACAACTCTTCATGATATAATTGTATGTCTTTAAATTTAGGCATTGTCGCCATTATATCTACTTTAGTTTGTACGTAAACATTAGGCGTAATAACAAGATTCGCACCAAGCCCAAACATTGTTGCCCATGAAGTAGCCGAACTCATATAACGGGCGTAATACTCGTTCGATTCTCTGACGCTAACAAATGGTAAATAGCATCTGCTCACTCCTCCTGTAAATTTAGCTTCAATATCCAAAATATCATTCATTTTATATGACTTGCGAATTCCGAGCATCACAATTGCAAAATTCCAGTTATCCGAATTAACACTTCTTGAATATGGATCTCTTTTCTTAAATGAATCTAAAATTCCTTCTTTATCGGTACGATTTGTTTGATACCTCATCACCAATGCAAATCCAACTTTGTCTGGCGCTCCATATACAAATGAGAAGTCAATGTTGCTACCAACTTTGGCAGCTCCCCCATTATTAGCAAAATCTTTAGATGCGAATTTACCAATAGGTATAACAATACCTCTTGACAAAGAACCATAGCCTTTATTCTGGGCTAATGCACACGTCGCCATTAATAAAGACAACAACAGTAGAATGTTTCTTTTCATATTGATCTAAATTTTATGATTCTATTGATACAAATTTTACTTCAATTATAGGTGTTCAGAACTCCTTTGGTATTAGTTTAAGATTTATTCATTCAACAGCAACTTACCTTCAGAGCAAAGTTTCCAGTATTTAATAACTTAACAGAAAATAATTTGGACCCAAAAGAGCAATAACCTGACTACTAAATTACTATAAAATGAATCTCGTTAACCTTTCAGGTTCAAATAAGTCTAAAAATCATATAAAAGTATTAGAAGTAAAGACTAATATCCTAAGAATGAAGGCATTCTCACTAATAATGTGGTGCCTGATATACACTAAATGATGCCGACACAGAAATTCAACGAGGTTGATGGTTCATTTTGGTTGCTTTACACCCTAATTCCTGTATCGATTTTAAATGCTCAACTTTTCTATTAAAATGGTTGAAATAATTCGAATTTCACTTTTTAAACACAAACCTGTCTGTCAGCCTCCAACGGTCTGCAATGTAAGTGCATTCAGTTAATTCAATGCAGTAACTTTTCTTATCAGAAGTAAACCAGAGAAATGTCTTATGACGAGGTAATGGCGATTCGGGGTGAACTGTTTCTTTTGATACAATGCTATCAACATGTATGTTACTCCACTTTACTCCAACTTTTTCTCCTGCTTGCCTTGTTCTATGCATATTCTCAATGGCCCGTCTGTTAAATTCATCCAGCAGAGAGTCCATTTCCGATGCTGAAATTTCTAAATTTTTATCAACAGACTTCCATAACTTCAGGAATTCAGTCTTGTCGGGAGTACACTTGAGAATATTATTGTCGTCTCCGGATTTTAATGCACTTAAGAAAAGCTGACATAACTCATTATCCTTTGAATTTTGAGCAGTGACGGTACTGACAGAAAAAGTAAAAAGATAAATGAGAATGAATTTGTTCATCTTAAAAATAGAATTATTCACCTTAAGTGAATATGAGTATTTATTCGTTATACAATAATTCAATAATAGTTTTATCTAATCTTCGTCCATTGTCATTATTGACATTGACAACCGACATGCGTTCTGTTTCAATTCTATGTGGAATACCTGGATTGTAATAGTACTCAAACCGGTTATTATCAGTAATACTCACAACAGCAGTTTTGAATGCTTCCTTTAACTCCTTTTCATTAAGTTTCATCTTTGAAAACATCTCCATAAGCAGCGATTTTGTATTCTCAGGATCTAACGTCATCTCCTGCTTCATTACACAAAACCCTTCGTCAAAATCTACACTTTCAAAAGTTATTTTGGAATTTGCTTTTATAGGTGATCCACCAAACATATTAGGCAATTCTTCCTCATAGGTGAAAGGTTCTGTAATATCGAACTGTACGCCCATTGGAAAATGAATATAGCTTAACTCTTTTAATATTATTTGTTCAATTCCTTGTTTTGAGCTATATACTTTTTTAATTGGTTCCAATGCCTTCTCCAATTTGTTAATTCTGTTTTTATCTCCATCACCTATAACTTCGACCACGTCGTCAAACATGTTATTCATCATTTCGCTCACTTCTTTCCAATTCAATATTTCCAGAAATTCTCCAACCTCCGAGGTCTTATACTTTATTTCCGTCAGTTTGTATTTTGCAAAACGACTCATCAGTTTTTCCGGAATTTCATAAGTGCTGCCCAGATCATTTTCATATATCCAGCTAATGGTATAAGAAGTATCGGTTGAATCCAAAACCGTAAATTTAGCTGTGTACTCCTGCTTCTGATCTGTCATCAGCTTTTCTGCCTTCCATTGTTGATTTATTTTAGTGATCTTGAAGTTATAAACGTCACCCACAGACCAATAAGCAACAAATGCTACTTTGGTGGTATCGGATTGTCCGAATAAACTGGTTGACACAAACAGCATCAACATTAGTGTAAATAATCTCATGACTTTGATTTCAGATTTAAAATGACTGTTAAGTATTTGAAAAATGGTTTGTGAAGATAAAAACCTGAATTGGATTTGCCAAATGGGCTTTCACCGGAATGAATATATCCTTTTCAATTATACATGCTAACATCAGCGTTATTCATTTGTAAATATTAATCTGTTCTCCACTTTGCCTAATGCCATTCACCTCATAACTACTCAACCGGTTGTAATAATCACTCTGGGGACGATATGGAAAACAGTTACCGCAACCTTCCTTTTCGGCTTTGAAACCGGTCAAATAATAATTCGCACCAATGCCGGGTAATGAGAGCTGATAATCGTAAGATACATTCAAGTGATTATTCAGATGAAGAACAAAAGCAGTACCCCGCTCCGTTGCTGTTGCAATTATACTATCGACCGGTGAGGTAAACCCTGAGTTTGGCTCATAGCTTTTTAAAATAACGGTATCGATATCAGCAGCTAAAAAGTTTACAAAGTATAGCTCATAAATCTCGTCAGCGCCTTCACAATCTTTTTTGGTGCAGCAACCCGGAGCGATAAATAAGAGCAGCAGCAATATCCATGTAATGCTTGTTCTTTTCATGGTGTCAGGCTATGCGCAAAATCTTTCCTTTTCATGCTGCATGTGGCTTTTCTTTCCATCCAAATGTATCGCTTTCTGATCTTACCCGAAATAGGTAAAAAGTATGAGTCGTTGTTGAATTCCTCTCAAAGGAATTAAAATTACTAAGTCAATTGGGCCGGGAAATTCATCCTGTAAATTTGTCTGAATATCACACATCTAATTGATTTATAATTTATTAGCGTTATCTTTTGCATTCCATTAGTTTCATCAGCCACTCCTTTTTAAAATTTAAGAGCCATTAAACATTGGCTCATTTCGTGAGTCTGACTCCCATTCCGGGTTGTGAGAATTCATTTACCCGATTACCTTTACACCTTCATTCCCTTGCACATGTCAAAACTATTCAACACTATTGCTTTGTTTATTGTTGCTCTTTCGGCAACCGCACAAACTAATCCTGCCATCACCGGATGGCTGCGTAACACTACAGGTATTACCGGCAGTCACTATGTAAGCGGTAACCCCACTCCAATAGCTGACAGCGATTCAGCCAATGTTAAAACAGTGTTATACTCCACTAACTGGGCGTATATACGAACCAACGGGGTGCCTTCATATATCACAGGTCCTTTTCTCGATGGCAATCCTTCTCTTACCACTTCACAGAATGCGATCTTTAAGATGCCACTTAATCCGGTGCAGAACACCGGAACACCTACTCCCACCACCATGGGAAATATTGGTCTGTTTGTGAATGGTGTTGCGCTCTTTGATTACCGCGATGGAGTAGCATGGAACACTACTACCAATTCACTTTGTGGTGGACCCGGAAATCCGCCCTGCCCGGGAGGTCCCAATGCTACGCAGAACTGGAACCGCGATGCAGTTGTTGCAGAAAGGGCAGGCTTCGATTGTGCAAAGGGGCATCCAGCAATGGGGAACTATCACCATCATCAAAATCCTTCAGCCTTTGATCTTGATCTCACTGTTATTTCTACCATTTGTAATTTGTATGACGCCGACGGACTATATGCTATTGATAGCACGCAGCACTCACCGTTGATCGGATTTGCATACGACGGTTTTCCGATTTATGGTGCATATGGATACCTGAACACTAATGGTACAGGAGGAATTGTTAGAATAAAATCGGGTTACCAATTACGAAATATTACTACACGAACACACTGGGCCGATGGTACCGATGTTCCTGATGGCCCTGCTGTCAGCGCCACATACCCACTCGGTTATTTCCGTGAAGATTATGAATTTATCAGCCACCCACAGGATCCGGAGTATCTCGATGAACATAACGGTCGGTTCTGTGTGACACCAGAATATCCTGCCGGTATCTATTGCTATTTCGCAACGGTGGATGCCAACTGGAACTCTGCTTTCCCCTATGTTGTTGGCCCCACATTTTATGGCGTGAAAACAGCTGTGAAGGTTACAACTATCTCTGAACCGGTAACAGTATATAATCCGGCCCCGACCGGAATTGCCACTGCTTCGGTTGACGAAAATAGCATCAACGTATTTCCGGTTCCTGCAAGCGATTTTGTTGCCATGCAGGTTAAGGGTCTTGTTTCAGATGTGATCCGCATTACGCTGTTTGATGTTTCAGGAAAAGAACTTCAGAAAACTACTATTCAGCCCGGAAGTACTATCGCCTATCTCGATACCCGAACTTTGTATAACGGAACTTATTTAATTAAATTTGTAACAGCATCGGAAACCTTTACAAAAAAGATATTGCTCGCCAGGTAACCCTTCCGGAATAAGTAGATCACACTCATGCCAACAACAAAAAAGTATTTCCGGTTTCTGCTGATTGCTTTTTTGTGGTGTTTATTCATTCCGGAAATTACATTTGCACAATCCGTTAAAGAATTGCGGATATCTTTCCGTCCCGTCTATGGTGCTGCTCCATTGATTCCTGTAAAGAAGTATGATGCCGGAAAAAATGGTGGCTCAATAAGGGTTAACACACTGCGTTTTTACATTTCCAACGTAAAGTTGCAAAGGGAAAATGCAACTGTCTGGCAGGAAAAGAACAGTGTTCATCTTATTGATTTTACAAATGCATCTACATTCAATATCCATTTGAGTGATGTTCCGGATGTAAAGTATGATGAATTGGTTTTTAATCTGGGAATCGACAGTATTACCAATGTATCCGGTGCAATGGGTGGCGACCTTGATCCCACCAACGGAATGTACTGGACATGGCAAAGTGGCTATGTGAATATGAAACTTATGGGCACCTACAGCGATGAGAGCATTCGAAATAAAGAGTTTCAGTTTCATATCGGAGGATATCAGTTTCCATACTATGCTATGCAAACAGTGAGCCTTACCGTTACTCCAAAGAGAGACATTGCCATTGATGCCGACTTCTCGGAATTGCTTCGTGAATTAAATTACATTGAAGTGAAAGAAATCATGCAGCCCTGCGATGAAGCCATGAAGTTTGCAGAAAAGTCTGCACTCATCTTCAGATCACGAGTAAAATGAAAAAAACTGCGGTACTACTCTTGCTTGTATCCTTTGTTTGTATCAGCGCCACACAATTCATTCATCCTGCTTTTTTTGTTCCAAAAGGATGGCCCGATCCTGTTTATTCCTTTGAAAAAAATGAACTCAATGACGCAAAAATTCTGTTGGGAAGAGCTCTATTCTATGATCCGGTGCTGTCAGAAAACAACACTATTTCATGTAGCAGCTGCCATCTTCAATACACCGCCTTCGCGCATGTTGATCATAAGCTAAGTCATGGCATCTACGATAGTATTGGCACCCGTAATGCTCCGGCATTGGTTAATCTGGCCTGGCACTCATCATTCATGTGGGATGGTGCCGTGAACCATCTCGATATGCAACCACTGGCTCCCATTTCAAACCCTGCTGAGATGGGTAGCAATATTGAGTCTGTTGCAACAAGGCTGAAAAATAAAGATGTTTATCCCGATCTTTTTGCTAAAGCTTTTGGCGACACTCTCATTACCGGCGAACGTATTCTTAAAGCTATATCTGCGTTTATGGTGACCATCATTTCATGCGATTCCAAATACGACATGGTGATGCGTGGCGAAACCTCGTTTGATAAACAGGAAGCATCTGGATATAAAATCTTCCAAAAAAACTGCGTTACTTGTCATGCCGAACCGCTCTTCACCAACCTTAAGTTTGAGTCGAATGGTTTGCCGCTTGACCCCTTATTAAATGACATTGGC
>ERZ650309.201-NODE-201-length-29838-cov-5.895712_pt1 | contig 29838 bp, 29 predicted proteins | sample MGYA00376245_ERZ650309 | MGnify/ENA primary metagenome ERZ650309 (study PRJEB26733, sample SAMN07839294) | wastewater metagenome | biome: urban; feature: wastewater treatment plant; material: waste water | place: USA: North Carolina | collected 2016-04-26 ... | reverse complement strand
CTACACGACGCTCTTCCGATCTGGACTCCATGTTTGAAGCCCATCATCAATTAGCAAAAGAAGTGGCCCAAAAATCTATTGTTTTGCTAAAAAATGATGCACCGCAAATTCTTCCATTATCTACTTCTTATAAAAAAATTGCCCTCATTGGTACAGATGCAATAGAAGCAAGATTGGGGGGCTATAGTGGCAAGGGCAATAAGACCATTAATTTACTAACAGGGCTAAAAGCATCTGTTGACAATACCGTTTCTGTGGACTATGCACCGGGTTGTGGACGTGATGGTAACAAATGGAATACAGTATCGTCAAAATATCTTTCGCACAGCGAAAATGGAATACAACACGCAGGCTTGTCAGCTACCTATTTCAATAATATTAAACTTTCTGGTACACCTGCACTACAGCGCATTGATGATGCTATAAATTTTCAATGGACCTTATTTTCTCCTGACCCCAGCATCAATTATGACTTCTTTTCTGCACGATGGATTGGCAGTATTACATCGCCTGTTACAGGCCAATATAAAATTGGTATTGATGGCAACGATGGGTATAAATTATATATCGATGATGCATTAATCTTAGACAATTGGTCTGGTCAGTCCTATCAGACCACATTGGTGGATTTTTATTTTGAAAAAGATAAAAACTATAAGATAAAAATAGAATACAAGGAGCCTGCCGGCAATGCTAGGTTTAAATTAATATGGACAAATGATTTAATTGATGATGGTTCAAAAAAAATAGCTGAAGCCATTCAATTAGCAAATAAAAGTGATGTGGTAATAGTGGCCGCAGGCATTGAAGAAGGCGAGTTTCAAGATAGAAGTTATTTGCAACTACCCGGTAGGCAAGAGGAAATGATACTACAATTAGCAGCCACAGGAAAACCTATTGTTGTTGTGCTTTTTGGTGGCAGTGCCATCACCATAAAAAAATGGATGGACAGTGTAGCTGCCATTGTGGATGTGTGGTATCCCGGCGAAGCAGGTGGTGAAGCCATTGCAGATATTTTGTTGGGAAAAATAAATCCATCAGGAAAAATTCCAATAAGTTTTCCTATTACTGAAGGGCAGTTGCCCTTAGTTTATAACCACAAACCTACAGGCCGTGGAGATGATTATCGAGATGGTACAGGTCAGCCATTATTTCCTTTTGGATATGGATTAAGTTATACCGAATTTGAATACAGCAACTTACAATTCACAAAAGTAAACATGACATTGCAAGATACTATTACAATAAGTTGTAGCATAAAAAATATTGGTCAAAAGGCAGGTGAAGAAGTAGTGCAACTTTATGTGCGGGATGAAATAGCCTCAGTGGCACAACCCATTAAACAATTGAAAGATTTTAAAAGAGTTCACCTTGAACGAGGTGAGGAAAAAACAATTTATTTTCAGCTAAACGCAATGCAACTGCAACTCCTCAATGAGCAAATGAAATGGATAACAGAGCCTGGCACATTTCGAGTTATGATTGGCTCATCATCCAAAGATATCAGGCTGAGAGATGTACTTACTGTAACTGATAATTAATCAATCTAATCGAATCAATTTTTGAAGCATGCGAATAGATAGTCATCTACATTTTTGGAACTATAATTCCATAAAAGATGCATGGATTACAGATGATATGCAAATCATCCAAAAAGATTTTTTACCGAAAGATTTTTTACCCATTCTGCATGCACATCAAATGGATGGATGCATTGCCGTACAGGCTGATCAAACTGATGCCGAAACAAAATTTTTATTAGATATTGCTACGCAAAATGAATACATAAAAGGAGTTGTAGGTTGGATAGATTTGAAAGCAAACAACTTGCAAGAAAAACTACATCATTATGCGCAGCATAAAAAATTAAAAGGATTTAGACATATCGTACAAGCTGAGCCTGCGGGGTTTTTATTGAATAAACAATTTATACAAGGTGTCTCACTATTGTCTGATAATGACTACACGTATGATTTGTTGATTAATAGTAATCAATTGAATGAAGCCATACAATTTGTAGATGCATTGCCAAATCAAAAAATAATTATTGATCATTGCGCAAAGCCACAAATAAGAACAAAAGAAATTGCAGATTGGGCAGTTCATTTAAAAGCAATAGCAAAGGCGGCTTCAGTTTATTGTAAATTATCAGGCATCATTACAGAAGCAGATTGGAGGTGCTGGAAAGACTCGGATATCTATCCCTATTTTGATATCATTTTTGATGCATTTGGTATAGACCGAATTTTATTTGGTAGCGATTGGCCCGTAATGCTGTTGGCAGGAAATTATACAGAATGGCTAAGGCTTGTAGATACATATTTACAGAATTTTTCACAGCAAGAACATGATGCTGTGATGGGCAAAAATGCAAATAAATTTTACCACCTTTAATTTGAAATGTATTTAAAAAAACTTGATCATGAACTTACATCTAAAAGATAAACACATTATTGTAACTGGTGGAGCAAAGGGTATTGGTTTGGGTATATCAAAAGCATTGGCAAATGAAGGAGCAGTTCCAATAATAATTGGTAGAAATGTTGATGATTGCTTACAAGCTGTAGCCGCTATACAAAATGCTGGAGGCAGAGCAGATTATTTTGTAGCAGAACTTTCAGATCCTGATCAATGCGGTGCCGTTGTATCAGCGTCGCTCAAAAAATATGATTGTTTAGATGGCCTTGTAAATAATGCTGGAGTAAATGATGGTGTTGGCTTAGAATCCGGTTCCTACAAGGCTTTCATGGATTCATTGCATAAAAATTTGGTACATTATTATTTGATGGCACACCATGCATTGCCGGCTTTAAAAAAGAGTAAAGGTGCTATTGTAAATATAGGCTCAAAAACTGCAAGCACAGGTCAGGGAAATACTTCCGCTTATGCCGCAGCAAATGGTGGCAGGAATGCATTAACAAGAGAATGGGCAGTAGAACTGCTACAATATGGCATAAGAGTAAATGCAGTAATTGTAGCGGAATGTTATACACCCTTGTATCAATCCTGGATAAAAACATTTGAAAACCCAGAAGAAAAATTGAAAACAATTACCGACAAAATTCCATTAGAAAAGAGAATGACGACAGAAGAAGAAATAGCGAATATGGTTGTATTCTTATTGTCCGAAAAATCCTCACACACCACTGGTCAATTGATATATGTAGATGGAGGATATACCCATTTGGATAGGGCGTTGTAAAAAAAATAGACTATAATTTATGATTCAGGAGTTGTTACTGATTTCAGCTTCAATTGCATTATAACTTTTATCATTTTTTATATCCCGGATGAAACCGCATCAATGTTTCCCGTAAATAATCTCTATCTAAATGTGTGTATATTTCTGTTGTGGTAATGCTCTCATGGCCCAGCATATCCTGCACAGCACGCAGGTCTGCACCACCTTCTACTAAATGTGTGGCAAAGGAATGTCTAAATGTATGTGGAGATATTTTTTTTTGAATACCTGCTTCTGCGGAAAGTTTTTTGATCATATAAAAAATCATTACCCTCGTTAAAGCACTGCCTCTTTTGTTTAAAAATAATATATCATCCTGATATTTATTTGGCTGCTGAAGTTGACGTTTTGTATCATAATAAATTTGTATATACTTGATAGCTTCTGCACCTATAGGCACAAGCCTTTCTTTATCGCCTTTGCCAATTACCCGTATAAAACCATCTTGCAAATACAAACAACTGATGCGCAAAGCAATCAATTCACTTACCCTCAGCCCGCAGCTATAGAGGGTTTCAAGCATTGCTTTATTTCTGGTGCCTTCGGGTTTACTCAAATCTATGGCTGCTATAATTTTTTCTATTTCAGCAAAGCTGAGTACTTCGGGAAGTTTTCTACTCAGCTTTGGTGCAGTAATTAATGTAGTAGGATCGTCTGTTGTAATCTGCTCAGCTAAGCAATATTTATAAAATGATTTTACACCGGATAGAATGCGTGCCTGACTTGTGGTTGTAAAGCCAAGTGCTGCAATCCAGGTAATGAAAGTTTGAAGTCTGTCATAAGTAATGCTGCCCGGTGTATCTGCGATTTCATTTGTAGATTCTAAGAATGAAGTAAGTGTTACTATATCCCTAAGATAAGCTTCTATAGTAGCATCACTTAGGGATTGCTCCAATTGCAACCATGCTTTAAACCCTTTTTTATACACATCCCACATCTGTTTTTGCTTATATCGGATGCATGATACTGCAAAAGTTTTTATATCATTTTTCTTTTTTGCCCGATATTGCCGCAGTCCAGAAAAGCAAGTATGAATAAGACCGTGAACCTTCGTTCCTTCAAACAAAAATTAAGATATCGGAAAGTAAAGTATAAACGCTTTCTAACTAAGCTTGAAAAAAATCCTCCAACCAATATTCATACACTCACTGTGCAGTTTGACAAGGAGGTTTGGGAAGAAACGGATTGCTTAACTTGTGGCAATTGCTGTAAAAAAATGACCCCAACATTTACACCAAAAGACATTAAAAGAATAGCCACCTATTTGAACATGACTACTGCAGCCTTCAAAGAAAAATGGCTCTATTTTGATAAAAAAGACAAAGACTGGATGAATACAAAACAGCCCTGTCAGTTTTTTAATTTAACGGATAATAAATGTAGTATTTATGAAGTGCGTCCCGCAGACTGTGCAGGTTTTCCGCATCATACCAAAAAGAAATTTAGTGAGTATGCACATGTCTTTCAGCAAAACATTGCCTACTGTCCGGCTACATTCAAATTTGTAGAAAAACTGATGGATGGATTGAAAAATGGGTAATCCATTTGAGCATCACAAGTGAATCTGTTTTACTTCACATATTGGGCTAATTAAGTAAGCTTGTCCGGTATAGAAATCTGTACATTGAAATCGTTTTCTCAATTTCTTTCCAAGCTGAAATAGCCTGCCATTACCCGTTGTAAAATAAGCTCCTTGTGGGAGGCTCTCGACAAATAGAACGCCCTCTTTTTTTATATCGTATAGTTTAAAAACCCGTTGGAGATCTGCTTCACTACAACTGCTGGCGGCAGGGTTTTGCATACTTTTTTTAAGTGCATCCCGAATATCAGTGGGCAATGCCATTCTTTCAATAAATACAGCAAGTATTTTGCTATATTCTAATTTCCATTCAGCACCATGTGCATACACTTGATGGCCATATTTTTCAAAAGTAAATAAATGTGCAATTTCATGAAGTAATGTAAATAGAAACTCATAAGTATTTAGGTTTCCGTTAACTGATATCCTATGATTTTTACCAAGATGTGCATGGCGATAATTGCCAAGTATGGTTTTGCGCTCCCGGGAAACTGTAAGATGTATTCTATGCTCCATAATGATGGGCGCTACTAAATCAAAAGCTCCGGCAGGTAAATATTTTTCTAATTGTTTTAATGGATGTTCAATATTACGCATCCTTTTTTTTGTTGAGTTCTAAAATCGTTTTTGTTTCTACAATTGTATAGATCACATACAATAATAATGAAGCTACAATGCCATATACACTTCTATTTTCGCCTGCGGCAAATATGTATATGAGTGCAGCTGCTGCCAATACCATCAATTTGATAAAAGTGCCTGCCATTATTGTTCTCGTAAATACATTGGGGTTTGTATTTTTCATAGCATTCATCAGCAATACAAGTACTATAATTGTCATATTTAAGAGCAATAAATTTGCACCCATTACCACAAGTGGATCTATTTGCCAACTGCGCAATGTATCTGCACTGATAAAGCATATCAAACTTATAATTAGAAACACAATAACCGGCTTTAAAAATATTTTTTTTGCATGCTGCATACTGCTCAGATTTTGGCTGCAAATTTAATTGCCATAACCAGTATGCAATAGACAACTTATTCACGGTAGTGAAAATATTTCCATGCTTTTAAAATATTCAAAGGCAAATCAACCCTATTTGTACACTTGCTAATTCGAGGGGTGTTGATATAAAACAAGTAAATCAGAGTACACTTGCAATGTGAAATTTCTGACACTCTTATTTGCCCTTTACATTTTATTGTTGCCTTGCTATCCTTGCATGGACACAAACGAATGCGTTGACAACTCTAAAATTGAAGTAGCAAATTCTTCAACTGAGTACAAAGACCATCAACACGAAAACGAAACCTGTAATCCTTTTTGCAGTTGTGCTTGTTGCGGACAAATGTTTTATTCAAACTTTCGGCTTAACAAAATAGCTCTGACAAAATCTTTGGAAAGAACCAATCAACAATTCTTTTGCATAAACATTTCTCTTTCTTCCAATTTTTTCGGCAACATTTGGCAGCCTCCAAAGTTTAGTTAATGAATTATTAGCAAGGATACGCTTTGCCATTTTAGGTTAGTGCTGACGCACCACGTATTTCAATCATTTATTTAACTAAACAATTATTATCAATGCATAAATTATTTGCGTTGCTTAGGGCAATATTTTTTATTTCTACTGTCAAAGCACAAAACAGTTTAAAGATAATTATTAAAGACAACATCACTAAAGAACCTTTAATTGGTGCAAACATTCAATTAAATATAGGCACATTAGCAGATAGCAAAGGATTTGCTTAAGTAAAAAATATTCCAAACGGGATACAAAAAATAATTTTAAATCATATAGGTTATAAAACAATCACCGACAGTTTTAATTTTCCAATGACAAAAGAAGATACTGTTGAAATTTTAATGGAAATTGAAAAAGATGAATTAAATGAAGTAATTGTCCAAAGTACAAGAACAAGTCGAACAATAAAAAATACACCCACAAGAGTTGAAACTATTGACGGTGAAGAATTAGACGAAAAAATAATATGCTTCCTGCAAATGTTTCAATGCTACTTCACGAAAGTACAGGCTTACAGGTGCAACAAACATCGGCGACAAGTGGGAATGCAAGTATAAGAGTGCAGGGCTTAGATGGAAGATATACCCAACTTCTAAAAAATGGCTATCCTAACTTTGGAAACTTTGCAAGCGGCTTGAGTATTTTAGAGATACCACCCTTAGACCTTAAACAAGTAGAAGTAATTAAAGGCCCTGCTTCAACTTTATTTGGCGGTGGTGCTATTGCAGGAGTTTTAAACTTTGTAAGTAAGTTACCAAAAGAGAAATTTGAGGGAGATTTTTATTTTCAATCAATACAATATTGGACAAACTAATTTAGGTGGCTACGTTTCACATAAAGAAGGGAAATTCGGCTATTCACTTTTAGGATTGCTAAATCTTCAAAAAGTTTTCTGTATATATCAATTTTGAAAATTTTACCGACCAGCGACAAAGCAAGTATAAAACAGTTGTAAATCCACCGCATAACAATCCGACTTTTGACGACATTTGGAATCATACAGAAGGCTTCGTAATAAACGGCGGCATCAAACTAAAACTGTAAAACACAGCTATCTTATAGACCTGAGGTTAACGGCAAAAAGAGGCAACTAATTTCAGGGCGATGCACTATTACCCTATTTATTTATTGGTTGCAAAGTAGCAGCCAATGCCACTGCTGCTTTGGCGTTTAAAAATCCACCGCATGCGCACAATTCTTGCATACTTGCATCGCCACCACCCGGATTATTTACACGGTCCGTATCAAAAGGCAATGGACTACAGCTTTTTTCTATGGCATATTTTACCTGCTCTGCTGAAAGTTTTGGAAAATAGGATCTAATCAATGCAGCTACACCACTCACCACAGGCGCTGCCATACTGGTGCCACTATTAAAACCATATTTATCCCCTCCGGGTAATGTACTGTATATATTATAACCTGGTGCAAAAATGTCAACTGATTTTGTGCCATAATTGCTAAAATAGGCAATGCGCTTACCGGGTGTTACTAAATGGTCATCGCTGGAAGCGCCAACTGATATATAATTTGCCGCAGGCAATCCTGTAGAAAAATTATATTTATTTGGGAAATTATCTGTGGTATCTGTATTCTTATTATCGTTTCCGGCAGCATGCACTATCAATACATCTTTTGATGCAGCGTATCTTATAGCATCATCCACCCAAAATTTTGCTGGCGAAAAACTTTTACCAAAACTCATATTGATAACACGAGCCCCGTTGTCTGCAGCATATCGAATGGCGAGGGCGATATCCTTGTCATATTCATCACCATCTGGCACACAGCGTAGTGTCATTATTTTAACATGATCTGCCACACCCTCCATACCTTTTTGATTATTTCTTTGCGCAGCTATTATACCACTTACATGTGTGCCATGCTCTGGGTCAATGCCCATTACATCAGGATTTCCATAATGTATGTCTGATAAATCTCTATCATCATCTTTTATAATTAAAGCTCTGTAATCAATGGGTGCAGTAGTTTTACTCTGCAAGGATTGTTCTCTTTCAGCTGTATATGATGTGAGATCAGTAATGATCAATTTATTGGTGACGGTTTCTTTGAGATCAAACATTTTGAGGTAGCTGAGAAATGCAGTTTTTGATCGTTTACCCCTTGCAGACTGTGGATTAAAATTTTCCAAATCTGTATTGCTGAATTCTTCTTTTTGCATTTCCTCTTTGAGTACAATATTGTGTTTTTCTAGTGAGGATAGTGCAGCTTTCAGCATCATTACTTCTATTTGTTCTTCAGGGTTTATTTGCATTTGCGCAGCAGCTTTCTGCCACATTATATATTCCCATTTGTCTTCTTTTGTTAATGTACTTGTGTCAATGGTTTTGCCATCATATTTGCTTTTAAAACCATAATATACACGGTCTCTTTCAGCACTTGCTTTACCTACATTTTCACCATTTGGATTTCCCAAAAAATTCCAACCATATACATCATCTATGTATCCATTTTTATCATCATCTTTTCCATTTCCAGGTTTTTCCTTTGGATTTATCCATAATATATTTTTCAAATCTTCATGTAGTGTATCAATACCACCGTCTATGACTGCAACCACAATTGGAGTTGCTGTTTTATTTTGTAGCAAATTGTAAGCACCCGCCAGGTTGATACCTTCTGTGCTATCTTTTTCAGCATCCAAGAGATACCATTTTTGAAGTTTTAAGTCATCTGTAGTTGTTTGAGAAAAACCCTGAGCACTCATGGCAAGTAGTGCATACAAAATAGAAAATCTTTTCATCATCATTGTATAAATATAGTGTTGTCAAAAATGGGGGATGCATTTCACTTAAAAGAAATATGTGGTATGAATAGCAGCATTCAAAGCATATTTTAACAAACATCATCAATACCCAACATAAAAATGTACATGCAACTATCTTAAAAATATGGGTTCAATAGGATGTGGTTGCATCAGCATTCGCTAAGGCTTATCGGTACATTTACTGCTAAGCCGCCATCTGCGGTTTCTTTGTATTTGCTATTCATGTCTAAAGCCGTATCCCACATGGTTTTTATGACTTTATCTAAACTAACTTTTGCATAATCTGGGCTGCTTTGTAAAGCCAGTTGTGATGCAGTTATGGCCTTGATAGCACCCATTGTATTTCTTTCAATACAAGGCACTTGCACCAGGCCGCCTATAGGATCGCAAGTGAGACCAAGATGGTGTTCCATTGCTATTTCTGCTGCCATAAGCACTTGTCTTTGACTACCTCCCAAACCTTCGGTTAATGCCGCCGCAGCCATAGCACTACTTACGCCAATCTCTGCTTGACAGCCACCCATTGCTGCTGATATTGTTGCTCCTTTTTTAAATATGCTACCTACTTCACTGGCTGTTAGTAAAAAGTTGATTATTTTTTCATCATCATGCCCATTGCAAAATGCAATATAGTATTGTAGTACGGCGGGTATTACTCCTGCTGCACCATTTGTAGGAGCTGTAACCACTCTGCCAAACGAGGCATTTTCTTCATTTACCGCAAGGGCAAAACAACTTACCCAATCTAATATATATTGAAATTGCTGACCTCCGTTTTGTATCAGTTGTAGCCATGAATTATAGTCTGAATATTCCTGACCTGTAGTAAGTTTTTTATTCAAATCTGCAGCCCTGCGTCTTACTTGTAATCCTCCAGGTAGTTCCCCTCTGCTGTGGCAACCTCTGTATATACACTCCTGCATAGTATGCCAAATACGCAGTACACCTAAGCGTGTATCTGATTCTGACCGCCAGGATAATTCATTTTCTAAGACTACTTCATGTATGGATAATCCCGTTTTCATACACCAATGCAACAAGTCTTCCGAAGTATTGATGGGAAATGGTAAGTCAATGGCAGATTTTTCCAAAGCGTCTTCCCCTTCTTTTACCACAAAACCACCTCCAATAGAATACCATGTTTCTGCTAAGTGATTGCCATCTTTTAACTCTGCAAGAAATGTAACTGCGTTTGGATGATAGGGTAGGGATTCATTCATCAAAAAAACAAGATCTGATGCTATATCAAATGATACAAGGTGCACACCATGAAGCTGAAGGGTTTTTTCTGAAGTTATTCTATTTATTTTTGGAGTAATCTCATTTACATCTACGGTTACAGGGTCTTCTCCGCAAAGCCCCATCAATACTGCTATATCAGTGCCATGTCCTTTCCCGGTTTTTGCCAAAGAACCATACAATAAAATTTTTACTTTTTCTACCAACTGTATTCTGTAGGAGCTATCTAACATTTCAGCAAACCGCATAGCCGCACGCCATGGGCCGAGTGTATGACTGCTGGATGGACCCACCCCAATCTTAAACATATCAAATACCGAAATAGCATCGTGTGGCATGGCATAAATTATTGTTGCAAATTAAAGCCGGATTGAGGCCGAACAGTAAAACAATTTATATTTTTTCTTAGCTTTTTTACTTTCCCTAAAATTTATTTATACACAAACAATCATCATTCCTTGCTCGATGATTTTTGATAACAACATGAATCTTAAAAATAGATATATTTGTTTTCAAATCATTTAGTATGAGAAATGTATCTGATATGCTCAGAAGAAAGGGAAGTAAAGTAACTACAGTGGCTTCTAACACAAGAGTAATTGATGCCTTAGAAATAATGGCACATCAAAATATTGGCTCTGTAGTAATAGCAGACAATGGCATATTTAAGGGTATCATGACAGAGCGTGATTATAGCAGAAAGGTTGTACTAAAACATAAATCATCTGCTGAATGTACTGTGGCAGAAATCATGACGGTAGCAAATGATTTTCCTATTATTCACCTTACCGATACTGTAGATGCCTGTATGAAGCTAATGTCTGATAAGAATTTGAGGTACCTACCGGTAATGAATGAAGCGGAGTTGGCTGGTATTATTTCTATCAATGATGTAGTTACTGAAACCATTCTCATACAAAGAGAAACCATTGAACAATTGCAAAATTATATTCAATCTTAGGTATGCCGCTTTTACTTGGTTATCAGCTTATTGAAAGCCCTTTTCAGTACCCTTTTACCATATCGGGAGGCCGTACCAAATCATCTCAACCCGCATTGATAGTGAGTTTGAGCTTGGGGAGGTTTATCGGCTATGGAGAAGCACCAGCCATTCAGTATTATGGAGTTTCTACTGCTCAGATGGAGGAAGTATTGTTGAAAAATAAAAAAGCAATTCAACAATTTGCACTTACTGAGCCTGCCAGGTATTGGCATTATTTACATCATTTATTGCCACAACATCCATTTCTTGTAGCTGCTTTAGATATAGCTTGTTGGGATTTATTTGGCAAAATGCAAAACCAACCTTTGTATAAATTATGGCAAACAGAATGGCATGCAAAAATTCCTTGCACAGACTATACCATTGGAATAGATACTGCCGATAAAATGTTGCAGAAAATGCAAGCGCATCCTTGGCCTGTGTACAAAATTAAAATGGACAAGCCTGAGGATATCAGTACCATAGCATTGCTGCGCAAGCACACAGATGCTATATTTCGAATAGATGCCAATGGCGCATGGACTTTTGAAGATGCCATAATTTTATTGCCACAGTTAAAAAAACTCGGAGTTGAATTAGTAGAACAACCATTGCCTAAAGAAAATTGGGAGCAAATGGCATCCCTATTTCTCCAAAGCCCCTTGCCATTATTTGCAGATGAAAGCTGTGTCTTTGAGCATGATGTACAAAAGTGCAGCAATCATTTTCATGGTATTAATATTAAGCTAACTAAATGCAGTGGCCTTACACCTGCACTGCGTATGATTCAACAGGCCAAAGCACTCCAATTAAAAGTGATGGTAGGCTGTATGAATGAAACAACCATTGGTACTGCTGCCATCGCCAACCTGCTTCCACAAATTGATTTTGCAGATATGGATGGCCCGCTGCTTTTGGAAAATGATGTAGCCGTTGGTTTACAATATGACGCTGGAAATATTTGTTTGTCCCAGGCACCAGGTTTGGGTATTAGGATGAAAAATGCATTTCCCTTTTTGTAGTTAAGGCCAACTGAAAGTGTTGATTTTACTTTAAAAATATTTGTAATTTACTCAACTTCCAAAATCAACAATCAATGAAATCAATCCTTCCTTTGAAAAAGGTTTGGCAATAAATGATGTAAATCCTTTTTGATAGAGTGACGTTCTGATTTCTTCATCTACAATAGCAGCAGTAAATGCAATAACCGGTAGCGTTTTATTTTTTTTTCTTATTATTTCAATAGCATCATAACCATTCAAAACAGGCATTTCAAGATCCATCAAAGCCAATTGGAAAAAATCCTCATTTATTTTATCAATAGCCTCGGCCCCGTTCTTTACACTTACCACTACTGCACCATAGTTTTCTAAAATTTTTCTTGCAACAGTCAGGTTGATGGGGTCGTCATCTACCAATAATATCTTCATGCCTAAAAGAGAATCATTATTAATGCTACTCTCTTTTTTTTCCTGCAAGGGGCTTGACTTTTCTACATGCAGTGTGAAAGAAAATTCACTCCCTTTACCCGGAGTACTTACTACATTAATCTGCGAATCCATGAGGGCAAGTAGCTTGTTAGCAATAGGCAGACCGAGACCGGTTCCTTTACTCACATATTCTTTTGCTTTATTTTCTTGCCAAAAATCTAAAAAAATATTACTAATATTTTCCTTCTCAATACCAATACCGGTATCTGATATAGATACTTTCAAAAGCATATTTGTTTGTGATTCCTGCAAGTTTGTTGCACCAAATATAATACTACCTTTTGAAGTGTATTTTAAAGCATTGGACAGTAGATTATGTATGATTTGTGCTACATGGTTTGCATCCGTAAGTGCCCATTTATTTTTTAAGGAATCATCAATCTGGGCAATCAGTTGAAGGCCCTTAGATTCAGCACTATTTTGAAAAGGTGTGATACAATTGGATAGTAATTGATAAATATCTGTTGATTTTAGGGATAAAGTGGTTTGACCAGCATCCACTTTTTCAAAGTCGAGTATCTCATTGACTATGTCAAGCATATTGCCTGAGCAGTATTCGATGATATCAAAATATTCAGACTGCTCTTTCAACTTTTCATTTTGCTTCAAAAGATTAATGGCTGCATGAATTCCATTGAGTGATGTGCGCAGTTCATGGCTGGTGCCGGCAAGAAATTGCTTTCTGAATAATGCTTTTTTATCAGCGAGTAATTTATCTTTTATCAGCCCCGATTTATAAATCTGCTCAGTCAAAATGATAACAGTTAAAAAGATGATACCCAATAGCAATGAGCCTAAAAAGCCCATGTTCCTTAAAAGCTCTACGTGCTTGGGCTCTATCTGTTGTAGCGTTGATATTTCCGGTGGAACATAGTATGCAACCAATGCACAGATTACAGTAAAAACAAAATATCCTATAAGTTGCTTACGATATTTTTTTTCATCCTCAAATAAAAAAGGGACACAAAAAACAAGTGGAAAATAGAAAACATGTACCCATATTTCTTTGCCTTCGGCAAATGATAAACCTACTAAGGTTATATTGATAGCAAATAAAGTAATAATTTTAAATGACTCCGTCAAGCCGAGATAACTCAAACGAATTGATACAACTAATGCTACTACCAACGTGCTCAAAAATCCTACAGAATAATAGTATCCCCAAACAGCATTAAGTACAGCAAAAAAGAGGTTTGCTACTAAGGTTATGTAGGCTATTAATCTTGAGCGAAATAGGATTAATGCTGGCTTATTGGGTATTGAAAAGTTGCTATCTGTTTTAACGATACTCATTTGTGCAGTATGGGTTTAGTTTAATATTTACATTGTTTATATGTGATGGTATTTTTCATTGCGCAATATGGTAAAACTCCTATAAATCTGCTCAGCCAATATCAATCTTACTAACATATGTGGAAATACTAATTTACTCAAACTCCAAGTGGCATTTGCCCTGTTCACTATTCGAGAATCTACACCATAAGCTCCACCTATCAGAAAGACTAATTGCTTTACAGCTATGTTTTGACATTTTTCAATCTCTTTCGCAATTTGCTGATTATTCCAATTTGTTCCTCTTTCATCGAGTAAAATCAAATAATCTTCTTGTTGCAATCTTTGTAAAACCATTTCCCCTTCTTCTTTTTTTATGATTTCTGGCAAACTGGCTTTCGAGGATGGTATTAATATCCAGTTGGTTTCACAATAATGATTGATTCTTTTGGTAAATAGTTCAATACCTTCTGACACATATCCTTCATGATTTTTTCCAACTGTCCATATTTTAATTTTCATCTTATCAATTTTCTGATTTGCAAAAAATATGGATACAAACAAAACGATTTACATTTATATCTGTTTGGTATAAATTTCAATCTTTAATTTTGCATGCTGACAATGAAAACACGATACACTAAATATATTCTATTTCTTTTTCTCACAACACTTATTGGATGTGAGCGAAATATATCGCTCCAGCTTGACCAGACTGATCCTAAATTAGTAGTGGATGCTTCCATTGAAAACAATAGCCTTCCTGTTATAGTGCTTAGCAGATCTTTGAATTATTTCAATAGTTTTTCCACAGAGCAATTGTCAAATTCATTTGAACATGATGCCATTGTAAGCATTAGCAATGGTAGTGATACTGCAAAACTTATTGAGCTTAGCATAACTAACGATAGTGGTTACACTTTTTATTATTATACCTGCGATATTACAAAACCACGTGAAGTTATTTATGGCAGATTTGGCAAGGCTTACACTATAAACATTACTACCACAGATGGCGCATCCTATACAGCATCTACCACCATACCCGAACTTACCAAAACCTGCGACTCTCTATGGTGGCAAGCATCACCGGATGTAAATGATACAGGAAAAGTGGTACTCTATGGTCTGTTCAATGACCCACCCGGTTTAGGTAACTATGTGAGATATTTTACGGCTACTAACGATGAACTTTTTTATCCTGGTTACACCTCTGCATTTGACGACCGTGTAGTAGATGGTACCAAATATACATTTCAAATACCAAAAGGCTATAATAGAAATGATAGTTTAGATTTGAATGATGATGATTTTGGTTTCTTTAATCATGGAGATACTGTTACTTTTAAATTCTGCAATATTGATTTGCCCGCTTATGATTTTTGGCGCACTTGGGAATATGCATATCAAAGCAATGGCAATCCATTTTCATCGCCAATAAAAGTATTGGGCAATATTTCTAATGGAGCACTTGGCGCATTTACAGGATATGCTGCTCAATATAGAAGTATCATCATCCCCGAATAATTCCTATATACAGATTATCTCTTTATAAACAAAAAGTGTTTTTTGTTAACATTTTTTTGTTCCAAACAATCTGGTTCCCTACATTCACCACCTCAACAGAATTGCTTTTTTCCTCTACTTTTTTGAAAACAAAAGAATACTCTTGCCATAACATTCTATTGTAATTATTTATTCATCATCACAAAAAATTGATTCACACATGAGGAAGTTTTATCTCATTGGCAGCCTTGTACTGCTCACCATGTCCGCATTTGCTCAAAACAAAAAATGGTGGACAAAAGCCAATCTATCTGCTATTCAGGAACAAGGGCTTTTCAAAAAAAATTATAAACCGGATAGTTATGATTTATACCAAATACAATTAAAAGATGCTGCCAATTTTCTTGCGGCAGTACCAGAAGAAAACAGTTCTTTTAAACTGAAGGCTTCCACTTTCATCATTAGCCTACCAATGCCGGGCGGCGGTATGGAGCGTTTCAGAATTGTAAATGCCCCGGTAATGGAAAAAGGATTATTGAAAAAGTTTCCCGGTTTTGCATCTTATGCCGGTGAAAGCCTTGAACATCCGGGATATTATTTGAGGTGCGATATATCTCCTTTTGGTTTTAATGCAATGGTATTAGCACAGGATGGGTCTTCTTATTATATCAATTCGCTCAATGCAAATACCTGTGCTGTATTTTCAAGAAGCAGCAATAAAAACCCGGGTAGTTTTTCTTGCGGCGTTGATGATAAAATAAAGCAAACCATTATCCATCAAAATGGCTCTACACTTAGAGGCGCAGATGATGGTAAGCTCCGTACTTACCGATTAGCTTGTACTGTAAACGGCGAGTTTTCTCAGCTATGCCTTAATGGTACAGAAACTTCAGATGCACAAAGAGTAGCAAAAGTGATGGCTGCATTAAATACAGACATTACCAGAGCAAATACAGTTTATGAAGTAGATTTTAGTGTTCGCTTGGTGTATGTAAGTAATAATGATCAATTGATTTATCTCAATGCAGCCACAGACCCTTGGACAAGCAGTAGCCAGTGGAATAGTAAAACACAAACCACTATTGACAACGTAATAGGCAGTGCCAATTATGATATTGGTCATTTGTTGGCAGGTCTTAGTGCACTACCCGGTGATGGTAATGCAGGATGCATTGGCTGTGTGTGCAAAGCAGGTAGTAAAGGCAGTGGCTACACGGCCTACATAGCATCTACCGGCGACCCTCTCGTAATTGATTATTGGACACATGAAATGGGCCACCAGTTTGGAGCAAATCATACGTTTACATTTCAAACAGAATCTTTTGGAGCAAATATGGAACCCGGTAGCGGTACTACCATTATGGGCTATGCAGGCATTACTGGCAATACAGATGTACAACCACATAGCGATCCTTATTTTCATGCAAAAAGCGTAGAGCAGGTTACAGATTATATTAAGTCAACTTCGGGAAATTGTGCAGTGCAAACAAATACAGGAAATAATGTGCCTACGGCAAATGCAGGTGCAGACTATACCATTCCAAAATCAACACCATTTGAATTAAAAGGTACTGCCACTGACGCCGAAGGTGATGCACTTACATACTGCTGGGAGCAATATGATAATTATGCCAGTGGTGCAAATACTTTTCCTGCTGCCACCAGTACAAAAGGACCTGTATTCCGCTCATTCAATCCTTCCAGCTCACCAACCAGAACTTTCCCATCTCTATCTACCATCCTTGCTGGAAATCTTACGAACACATGGGAGGCATTGCCTTCTGTGGCTCGTACGCTCAATTTCAGAATGACCGTAAGAGATAACAGAGCAGGAGGTGGTCAAAATGCAAATGACAATATGATTGTAACAGTGTCATCCACCACCGGACCATTTAGTGTATCTGCTCCAAATACAGCAGTTACATGGAGCCAAGGTAGTACACAAACAATAAGCTGGAATGTAGGTGGCAGTAATGGTTCGCCTGTAAACTGTGCCAATGTAAAAATTAGTTTATCTACAGATGGTGGCAATAGTTTTTCAACTGTGTTGGCAGCATCTACTGCAAATGATGGCAGTGAAAATATTACAGTGCCATCTATCAGTAGCACACAGTGTCGTATAAAAGTAGAGGCTGTGGGAAATATCTTCTTTGACATCAGCAATGCAAATTTTACCATCAGTACTGGTGGCTCTACTTGCAATGCACCCACAGGTTTAGCTAGTTCATCCATTACTTCATCAGGAGCCACCGTTTCTTGGTCTGCTGTAAGTGGAGCCAGCAATTATACTGTTGAATATAAGACTACTGCCGCATCCTCATGGACAACTGCTGCAAGTGCTACAACGGCTGCAAGTCAGGCATTATCTGGACTTTCAGCATCTACAACTTATGACTGGAGGGTTAAAACAAACTGTAGTAGCGGTAATAGTGCTTATAGTACTGCACAGTTTACCACATCAGCAGTTAGCGGTGGTTGTACAACTGCAAACGAGCCAAATGAAAGCCTGGCAGCAGCAGCTACTGTGGCTACAAATACAAATGTTTCAGGAGCTATTAATACTGCTACAGATAAGGATTGGTATAAGTTTACACTAAGTGCTACCAGCAATTTAACCATTACACTCAGCACACTGCCCGCAGATTATGATATCATTTTATACAATTCCGCTGGCACGGAAATAAAGCGTAGTGAGTTAGGTGGTACAAGTACCGAAACGATTAGTAATAGCAATACTGCCGCAGGCACTTATTACCTTCAAGTGTTAGGTTATAATGGTGCAAATAGCACAACTTGTTATACGCTGAATATTGGTGCTTCTACTGCTACCGGATGCCAGAGTAGTTATGATAATAATAATGAATCATTTGGCGCAGCCGTAACCATTCCTTTCAATACAGATGTAAAAGGATTGATCAACCCAAGTGGGGATAATGATTATTATAAATTTGTGATAACTAACGGTGGTACTATTACAGTTTCATTGAGTACACTTCCTGCGGATTATGATATTCGATTATACAATAGTGCGCAAACACAAGTGGGCATTTCTCAAAACGGAGGCACCACAGCTGAAAGTATCAGTTACACTGCAGCTGCGGGTACTTACTATGTAAAAGCGTATGGATATAACAATGCCAACAATGCCAGTAGCTGCTATACACTAAAAGTACAATTGGGCACAGCTTCCAGAAATAATAATCAAGCCATAACAGGCATACTGGTAAGTCCAAATCCAGCAAAAGATTATATTAAAATTGAAGCCAAGCAGCTGAATAACGAATGCCTACTACACATCTATAATGCCCAGGGTATTATGGTAAAACAAGAGCAGCTGGCTGCGGGTGCTAATAAGGTTTCAGTAGCTCCACTGGCAGCTGGAGTGTATAATATTATTCTATTTACAAAAGAAGGTATTAAAATAGGTAATGCTACATTTATAAAAGAATAAATACAGCATAAATCTTTTCACCAAAAAGGCTGTTCCAAAAAAGGGAACAGCCTTTTATTTTCACAAAAAAGTCGTTAAGAAAATTTTCTAATGGCGGCCATTAGACAAAATGACGCTCAGAAGCTTACTGTTATTGAGTTTCGATTAAAAAAGTGTTTTAATGTTGGGGATTTTATCAAATGGCTGGATGTAAATCCTTTCAACGCTTTTTAAATAAGCACAATACAACAGTAAATCACGATGTTTTTACGCCACTTTACCAATTATTCTTCGGCAACTTTCAGTTTAATAACTATATACCGGATGTAGATGCCACCATTTTTACTCGGTTCGGCACGCAGGCAGGAAGTTTCAGGGGCTACAATCCAAAGAAACCAGGCAGAAACAGCCACCATCCTTTACTCGCTTTTATTGAAGAAGCCAAAATGGTGGCCAACTTCTGGCTGCGGGATGGCAATGCTTACTCAAGCAATAATTTTCAGGGCTTTTTATCCAATACCATTTAAATTATTTGAGGATGAAGGCATCTACAATAATTACCACCACAGTTGCTGCATCACAAATCTTACCTTACCACCCCCAGCAGTTTTGGCACCTGTATAAGCAAAGAGCCAATTGTGAAAACAGGATCAGACAATTAAAATATGATTTTGGTGCAGACAATTTTAATCTTTAAAGTTTTGATGCTAACGAAGCTGCGCTCAATTGGGTCATGATGGCCTACGATATAATAAGCCTGTTCCGGCAGGTTGTCTTAAACACCAAGGTTGAGCAGCGTATGAAAACACTTCGATACAAAGTTTTTGCAATAGTTGGATAAATGGTAAAAAATGGAAATCAAAAGATATTGAAACTCTCACTTGCTACGAAACGAAGAGAATGGTTTATAGGACTATGAAATTGGTATAAAACTTTCCAATTACACTTATTGCAAAAGTCTAATGACTTTTTTGGGATTATTCAACTTATAAAGAACGGTATGATTAAATTTTAAATTAGCCTCTTTGCCTTCGGGGAATTGTTCAAATAATTTATCCCACTTGATGGAGGTAAAGCCTTTCTGCTTTTCACCATAAAATGCAAATCTGCCTTTATTGACAACTGGTTGGAATGGGATAATATTTAGTTGAATTTGCTGCATTTATTTCATTTAAATGTTAGGTTGATTTTGTTTCCAAATTTTGTCAAATACAAAGTCTAAAACCTGTCTTTTGAAATCTGTTTCATCTGTAAATTTTTTGTATAAATCAGAATAGGTAAAAATAACATCTTGCATTAGCTCATCGACCTTTTTATCTGAGGTAATTTTTGCATTTTGTTTATCAGAGTTTTTTACAGCATTCATAGTGTTTTGATCTTTTGCAAATTCTGCTGGCAATTGCTGTGTTAGGAATACAAATCGTTTGTCGTCGTCTTTCCAGTCTGTACCAAATCGTTTGTTAAACTCTTGAAGTAGTGTTTCTAAATCACTAAATTCATTTTCTCCTTTTTTGCCTTTCATTATTGGTGGTGTTGGGTCTATTTCTTCTCCTCCTTGCAAACCAATATTGTCTGTGGTTATTCTTGTAAGCCTGTAACTATCTAAATCAATTGCCTCTAAAATACCTTTAGCTAAATCTTCATTTTCTTTTGGTTTTATTTTTGGCATTAGAAATTTTAAAAACCAATACAACCTTTCCCAATAGGCATTGTTGAATGAAAGTATTTTAGATAAAAAAGCATAAGTACGAAAGAATGATTTTGCTTTTACAAAGAAATCTATTTGTGCATTTTCATCTAATTCAGTTTTAAAATTCACTACACAAGTATCAATAATAGGGTCAAGTTCTTGCCTATCAGCATTGTTAAAATACAGATTAGTAAAGTTGTGTACATCGTCTTGAGTGTAAACTTGTGCATTATCCAAAATGTCTTGCAAATCATTCAGCTTGTTAGCGTCTGTTTCCTCACTTAATACAGTAGTGGTATAAAAAGGGTCGAAGGCTTCTTTTATTTCATCTGTACTATTGAAAAAATCTAGTACAAAAGTATCTTCCTTAAATGGCTTATATGCTCTGTTCAACCTTGATAAAGTTTGTACCGCCTGCACATCTCTTAGTTTCTTATCTACATACATGGTGTGCAGCAACGGCTGGTCAAAACCAGTTTGAAATTTATTGGCAACAATTAAAAACTTGTATCCCTTCTTTTTAAACTCCTTTGGTATATCATTACTTGGAAAGCCATTCAGTTTTGCTTCGTCAGTATCTACTCCGTCAATTTGCCTGCTGCCACTAAAAGCAATTATTGCTTTGTATGGGGAGTTAATTTCTTTCAGGTATGTTTTAAAGGCATCGTAATACTTGATTGCATTATTAATGCTTTTACAAACCACCATCGCTTTAGCTTGCCTGTTTATTTGCTTGGCAACTTCTGAATTAAAATGGTCTATCATCACTTTTGATTTTTCCATTATGGAAAATGGATGACTTTCTACATAAGCCCTTAGTTTTTTATTGGCTTGGTTTGTTTCAAATTCTGGATTGTCTTCTACTGCTTTATTGAGTTTGTAATAAGATTGGTAAGTAGTGTAATTTTTAAGCACATCTAAAATAAATTCTTCCTCAATGGCTTGTTTCATTGTGTAAGCATCGAAAGCCTCAAACTTACCTTCGGTAGTTTTTGTACCAAAGGTTTCTAAGGTTTTGTTTTTAGGTGTAGCCGTAAAAGCAAAGTAGCTGGCATTTTTCAGCATTTTGCGTTGCTCTATCATTTGGTTGATGGCATCTTCTGATGTTTCAGGATCTTCGTCTTGTCTGTTATCGTCTTCACAGTATGGTGTTTCTTTATCAGACAATACCCAGTTCATTTTACTGGCTGTTTCTCCGCTTTGGCTACTATGAGCTTCATCAATAATGATGGCAAATTTTTTGGCTTCTAATGTGCCTATTTCATCAATAATGAATGGGAATTTTTGAACAGTGGTAACAATTATTTTCTTGCCATCTTCTAAGGCTTCTTTGAGTTGTTTACTTCCTTTTTCAATGGCTTCTACAACTTTGTTTACTTGTGCAAATTGTCTGATGTTTTCTCTAATTTGTTTATCCAAAATTTTTCTATCGGTTACTACTATTACACTGTCAAAAATTGCATCTGAATTTTCGTTATTGTGTAAACTCACTAACTGGTGTGCCAACCAAGTAATTGAATTTGATTTGCCTGAACCTGCTGAATGTTGAATTAAATATTTTTGTCCTACACCGTTTGTTTTGGCATCTTTCAATAATTTGATAACTGCTCTTATTTGATGGTATCGTGGGAATATTAATTTGCGTTTTATCTTGCCTGTGTCTTCGTCTGTTTCTTCTACTATTTGTGCATAGTTCTCTACTATATTGCTAAGGCTTGCTTTGGTTAGGGTTTCTTTCCAGAGGTAATCCGTTTTTAAACCATTTTGGTTTACCGGATTGCCTGCACCATCGTTTACGCCTTTGTTGAATGGAAGGAAAAAAGTATTGTTACCATTCAACTCACTTGCCATATACACTAAGTTGCTATCTACTGCAAAGTGAACCATACATCTGCCAAAGGCAAATAATGGTTCTTTGGGGTCTCTATCTTGTTGGTATTGGCGTATTGCATTTTTTACCGTTTGCCCTGTCCATTCGTTTTTAAGTTCAAAGGTTATAATGGGTAAGCCATTAATGAATAATACCATATCCAACGAATTGCTATTGGATAGGCTGTAAAACAACTGACGAGTAACTGAAAATATATTAGCTTGATAATTATCTTGTGCCTTTTGGTTGAGGTCGGAAACGGGGTTTTTGTAGTACAGATTTATTTGAAGGTCTAAATCCTTAATGCCTTTACGCAATATTTCAATGATGCCTTTGGCTTTGATTTGCTCTGCCAGGCGTTTTATAAATTTATCTTCGCCACGTTTTACAATGGTATCAAAAGCTATGGGCTGGGTTTGCTTGATAAACTCAAACAATAGGCGTTTGTTTATACAAAGGTCTCTGTCATAGTCGGCACTATAACTTTGGCGATAGCCACATACTTCTACTAAGTGCTTTTCTATGATGGTTTCTAAACCTTTTTCTGATGTATCTATCATTTTTAATTGATAATTGATAGTGGATAATTGATAATTACTTTTTGAGGTTCGCTTTTGTTGTTTTTATAATACTTATAAGCATCTTTAAAATTTCTGTTGCATCCATATTTATACATTTAAAATCTACTATTGTAATATAGTCTGTTTCGTGAAGTAATTCTAACCAATACATAGATTCATTACACTCTTTCAAAGCAATCACTAATTTATGTATAAAGTCGGCTTTGCTTTCTGCTTGTTCTGCTTCACGATAAAGTGCACCTATGGCTGTACCGCTGCGAAGAAGTTGTTTGCTTAATACAAATTCTTTTTTGTCTGTTTGTAAATACTGAAACAATTTAATTACTCGTATAGCAAACGCCTTTGATTTATTTTTTAATGCATTTTCTTTCATTTTCAATTATCCATTATCAATTAACATTTTAGCGTTAATTATTTTTATTTTTAATTCTTCTGAAAAATCATTTTCATAGGTTAAAGAACACACTATCTCAAATAATAAATCTTTATCAATTCTATTGTCCGCTACATCAACAGCAATGTTTTCCATTTCCTCAATAAACCTATTTACTCTGAATGAAAGATTATTTATTTCAAGAAAATATGCAGATAAAGCAATGGAAGCCCTTTTATTGCCATCTTGGAAACTATGGTTTTTATTTATTGCATAAAATAGGTGTGTTACCTTATTTTCAATTTCTGGATAGTATAAATCATTTTGCAAATGTTCTAAAGTGCTTTCTAATAATCCGATATTTAAAATACCTAATGAGCCGCCTGAATTATTAATAATATCATCGTGTACTTGAATAGCGTATGTAGATGTAAAATAATTGAATTGCATATTCTACCTGTCTTTTAATCTTTTAAAAACATCTAAAAGAGCTGGATTTTCTAATACTCTTTCTATTAATGATTTACTTTTATCACCTAAAAACCTATCGTAATCGTTAGGGCTTAGCGATGATATATAAGGCTCTAATCGTTTGTGTACTATATCTCTAAAGGCATAATCACGGCTTGCCATTTTTGTTCTGGCATCGGTAATTTGTGGTAACCAAAATCGTTGGCTTGCAAAATCTTGAATTAGAATGTCTAACTCTAATGGCATTAATTTACGCCCTAATTGCTCCGATTTATTTTTCATTGCATCAGCAATACCTATTTCAAAAGAAGATATAAGATTGATGATTTCGGCATACATTGTATCTCTTGGATTTTCGGCTTCACTTAATTGTAATGTTTGTTTATACTCTTTAGCTTTGCCATCAAATATTGCCGTATAAATAGCATCGGTATATACTGCATATTTATAATTGCCCATTGCCAAATATTGGTTTAAGGCTTGTGTAAATTCTTTTCTATACAAAGGTTCCCTGGCTATGGAAACCAAAAAATCTTCATCTCGTTGATTGATGTATTTTGTAGAACCGCCCATTTTTTGATTGAGCGTATCTATTACAATATCTAAAATGGCACTACGCAATGCTTTAGCTTTTTCACTTTCGGTAAGAAGCATACCTAAATTAAGAAAGGAACGAAAATTGAAAACGGCAAGAGCTTTCAGACGGCTATTTGCTTGATTATCAAGGGTTTCTGACAACAGAGGGAAATCGGTTTCCGTCTGTTCAGGGTCATCGGCTTTGGTAATAAAATAGCCAAACTGCTCTTTAAAATCCTTTAATTTTTGACCTTTTAGCACTTCATAACCATTGTGCTTTACTTCATCTTCATATTTGTTTAGATAATTAGTAAGAGTTCTTGGGGTTACTCCAAAAAAATCGGCTACCATTTTGGTAGTAAACAAATACTGCCCATTAAATAGCATACCCTCTATACCCAAAAACTTTTGAATATTTTCAACTGCCGAATTGTTATTGAGAATATTTTGCCTGTCTATTGGTGAAACTGTTAAATCTTTCATATTGTCAAATTTTGTAGATGACTATTATAGTTTCCGTTATTTATGAGGGAAACAATTTTTAGATGCTTATATATCAATGGTATTATATGTATGAAATGTGTTTTCTTTTTTTATTATAATTTACTTTCCCCATCACCGCCTCGGCTATCATAGCTTCTTTGTATTATTGTCTTGAACAGGATTTGGTTGATTTGCAAGATTTACAAGATTTTTATTATACACTCTTTTAAATTCTAAACTCTTACCACCAAAATTAATTAATAATCCATTGGCCATATTATAGGCTTCTAAATAATTGATGGCTTGTGCTTTGTGTACATCTTCCAACTGCATAACCGCTTTTATTTCCAACATTACTTTGCCTTCTATAAAAAAATCAACTCTTCTTGTGCCAATAGATTGCTGTCTATAAAATATTTCCATTTCTTGCTCTCTAATAAATTCTATATTTTGAAAATAAAATTCAACGGCTAATGCTCTTTGGTATATAACTTCTTGAAATCCACTTCCTAATGCATTATGCACCTGCATAGCAGCTCCAATAATTTTATGTGTTAATTCATTTATCTTGTCCATCATTTAATCTTTTTAAAATCATGTTCTAACACTTTCCCCATCACTGCCTCGGCTATCATAGCTTCTTTGTATTCTTTTATTAGTTCTATTTCTCTTTCGGCTTTGGCTATGGCGGTGTCTATGGTGGTGGTTTCGGTTTTGATGTGGTTTACTATTTGGGTTTGTTCTGATAATGGTGGATATAAACATCTAACCTTAACAATTTTATCTTTAGTTAAATGTGCAATACTTACTTGATTTACCAATTCTTTGAAATGACCTATATACCCTAACATACCCATCCAATATAGATAATATTCTGGATTGCAATTTTCAAACATTGTTAATTTGTGTACTGAATTTTGTATATAACATTCTTCAAGTTCTTCTTTCCAAATACAAGTTTTACCTACTTCGCCACCTTCACTTACAAGCAAATCATTTCTTTTTATTCTATAAGTAATTAGTTCTTTTTCTGAAAACCACATAACTTCAACATCATCAATTATTACATTATCCCATCCAATATTTTTAGATTTTAAATAAGGCTTCTTTTGATATTCTCCTTTGTCTTCATTGCATAACATTTTACCTAAAACAATATCACAAACATTTTTCAATCTCCTCACTTCCCAATGTTCAGGAATATTACCCAACCATTTAATGCCACTATCTTTTAGTTTTACTTTTTTATTAATGCCCTTTGTTACTGCTTCATTTATTACACTTTGCCTTTGCTCTTTGAGTAGTGCAATAAATTGTTGCTTTTTGGCAATAAAGTGGTTTATTTTTTGAGATTGGGTGTCGAGGTAATTGTTAATGGTTAATTGTAAATGGTTAATGGGAATAGCGATGTTATTAAACTTTTGTCCATTAAAATTTTGTATGGTGCTTTCAATGGCTTCACTATTTAGTATGTATTTAAAATCGGGTGTTTTGGAATAATAATAAATCCATTTTGCTAATTCTACATCAACTAACCTAAACCTTACCAAAAAACCTGCATAAGTCATTGGTTCATCGGTTTGATGAAAATATGCTCTACCAATAGTGCCACTTCGTGAAAATAAAATATCACCCTTCTTCAAAAGATAATTTTCAGGTACATTTTCTTTGTCTAAATAAATTCCTTCTCCTACAATTTCTCCTTCATCATTCAAATCAGTTGTACGCAAAAATCTAATACCACTTCCTTTATAATTAGTAGCATCAATATTTATCCCATATTGAAGAGGCTCTTTTGTTAAATATTTTAATCTTACTTTATTCATTTATAATTAATAATTTACAAATAACCATTAAAGCGTAGTGGTCATTATTTGTTTTTAGGTTCTATTTTTTTAGTGGGCTTTTTCTCCAATTTTTTTTGTACCGTTTTTATACTTTCTTCTATAGGTAAGTTTTCGGGCATAGTGCCGCCAATTTCTTTAATAGTTTGGCGTACTTATTTGCCCACTTCGTAGTGTGTTTGGTTGGCTTTTTGTTTGTCTTGTATATTTTCGTTGCGTAGTTTTTCTTCGGTTTGTGTGGCTCTAAACAAGTTAGCTGCCAACTCTGTACTGCCCATATGGTCAAGTATATTTTGACTCTTTTTTAGGTTTTTCTTTTTGTGTATGCCTTTGGCATCTAAGCCACCATACAAACCTGCATAGCCGTGGTTTTGAAATATGGCATAATCCAACCCATCTTGTACCCCTGCATTTTTTGCTGCTGCTAAGTAGGTATTGTGTTTGCTCATTTCGGTACGCAAAAAAATACGCTTTTCTTCTTCGGTGCTTAGTTTGTTGTAAGCATCCATTTGCTGTATTTCCTGTATTCGGGTTTGCACAGCAAAATAGGTTTGCCCCAGGGCTACAACTTCTTTGCTTGGGTCGGCATTTTGTACTATTAGGTAACAGGCATAACGGCTTAGTTTTACAGTATCTACCTCACGTTTAGCTGTTTTGCCCAATTCTATCATTTCGAGGATATCCTCGAAATGATGTGTAATATCTTGCACACTATTTTTACAGGCTTCTTTTGCCCTTTCTATAACTGGTAAAAAATGCCTGTATTCGCTGTATTCTAATACTTTTGATAAATCTCTGGCACTCCAAAATTCATTGCCTTGTTCATCAATCTTTTTTATACTTTCAAAAAGCGATAGGTTATTTTTTGAAATTTCTTTTGCCATGTTATAAAATATTCTTTACTGTCAATGTATTGTAATTTGTCCAGATGAATTGCGTCCGCAGTGCGGACACAATTGAAAATTTGTTTATGTTGTGCTGTGTAATTTTCACTATGCTTCAATAATTTCTTTTAATAAATTTTCTGTTTCCTGCTCAATAGCCAAAATGTCTTTGGTTATTTCAGCCAAACTTCTTGGTGCTTGGTATTGGTAAAAGTATTTTGCAAAATTTACCTCATAACCTACTTTGGTTTCTTTGGCATTGTACCAGGCATTTGGCACAAATGGCAATACTTCGGTTTCAAAGAAATCATCAATACTATCTTTGAGTGGTATGTTTTCAATATCCCTCAACTTGGTATCGCTTTTTGGTTTGCCTTTACTATCTAACACTATGTTTCCTTGCTCGTCTTTTTCGGGCTGATGCACCGTTATTTGGTGGTAACCAAAATCGGTATTATCTAAAATGATGCTGTATTCGTTAGGTTCAAAATCTAAGAATAGTTTGGTAATGGTATTGATGTGGTTTGCATCAAACTGTACTCTTTTTTTACCCAATGGCTTACGCATTTTGCTATTGAAATGGTCGGCTGTTACATTTATCAATTGTAGCTTTCCTTTGCGTTTCTTTTCTTTTTTGTTGGTCAAAACAAAAATATAAGTAGGTATGCCAGTGTTGTAAAATAAATCGTTTGGCAGGGCTATAATGGCTTCTAACAAATCATTTTCAAACAGGTATTTGCGTATTTCGCTTTCGCCTTGTCCTGCATCGCCTGTAAATAAAGCACTACCATTATGAATAGTTGCAAAACGGCTGCCCAGTTCACTATCCTTTTTCATTTTGCTTACCATATTCATAAGGAAAAGCAATTGTCCATCGTTTACTCTGGGTACTCCAATTTTAAAGCGGTGGTCTATGATTTCTTTTTTATCCACTATGGCAGGTTGGTCTATCTTCCAAGTTTTGCCATAAGGTGGATTGCTCAACATAAAATCAAACTGCAAGTTTGAAAAACCATCATTGCTTAATGTAGAGCCGAAGGCGATTTTATCGGGGTCTTCTTCTTTAATGAGCATATCTGCTTTGCAGATGGCGAATGTCTCAGGGTTTACTTCTTGCCCATATAAATGAAAAGTTGCCTTTGGGTTTATTTCTAACGCAAAATGTTCTGCTTCGGTAAGCATACCACCACTACCACAGGCAGGGTCGTAAATAAGGTAAGTGCCATCTTTAATTTTGTCTTTGATAGGATCAAAAATTAAATGTGTCATTAACTTAATAATCTCTCTTGGCGTAAAGTGTTCACCAGCTTCTTCGTTGTTTTCTTCATTGAATTTTCGTATCAATTCTTCAAACACATAGCCCATACCTAAATTGGTTAAGCCTTCCATTACTACATTGCCGTCTTTATCTACTACTGGCTTGGGGCTTAGGTTAATGGTGCTGGTACAAAATTTTTCTATTAATGGAAAAGTGATATTACCTTCTTCCATTGTTTCTAATTGATTACGCAATTTGAACTTGCTTATAATATCTTGCACATCGCTACTGAAGCCATCTAAATAGGTTTCTATATTTTGGCGAATGTTTCCTGGTTCGTTGAGTAGTTTTTTAAACGTGTATTTTGAAGTATTGTAAAACACATAGCCACTTACTTTGCGAAGCTGTGGGGCTTGGTTATCTATCTTCATTGCGTTTAGCTTTTCGTGTATTTGCAGCACTGCTTCTTTGGTTGGTTCCAGAATAGCATCTAAACGCCTTAATACCGTAAAAGGCAAAATAATGTCTCTGTATTTACCTCTTGTGTACACATCACGAAGTACATCGTCTGCAATACTCCAAATAAAATTGACGATTGTATTATGTTGGACTTGGTTCATTACTTTGTTTTCTTAATTTGCTTTGTTACTGATTTCAATGCTTCGTCTGCCATTGTTTCGCTTTGAACTATATTATACAATTGGTCGGCAAGCCAAAGGGTTTGCAATTCTTCAACATCAGCTTTGAGTATTTGG
>ERZ650309.200-NODE-200-length-29856-cov-5.617362_pt1 | contig 29856 bp, 30 predicted proteins | sample MGYA00376245_ERZ650309 | MGnify/ENA primary metagenome ERZ650309 (study PRJEB26733, sample SAMN07839294) | wastewater metagenome | biome: urban; feature: wastewater treatment plant; material: waste water | place: USA: North Carolina | collected 2016-04-26 ... | reverse complement strand
TCCATTTGTTCGTTCCGTTATTTGAATCTTTCATGGATTCTCACCCTGGAGTTGATCTTTCCTTCCGAACTACGGTCAGCACCGAACACACTGTCGCCGATATTTTGAATGGCGCAGCGGATGTTGGTTTTGCGTCGTTAGCGGTTTATTCGCCGAACTTACAGGTGACAAAACTATTTGAAGACGAATTGAAACTGGTCGTGAGCACAGAACATGCGTTGGCCAAAAAGCGCGCAATTACCGTAACTGAAATTCAAAAAGAGAAATTGATTTTGTTCGAGCGCGGCGCGTCGATCCGTCGCGCAACAGATCAGTTTTTTGATCAAATTGGTGTTCGACCTGACCTGGCTTTGGAATCGAACGACACATTTTTTATCAAACGAATGGTTGAACGCGGTTTGGGCGTGTCACTGTTGCCAACCTGGTCGGTTCGGGACGAAGTGAAGGCCGGAAAGCTGGCGCAACTTCAAATTACGGGCCACCGTTTACGGCGCTCGGTTGCATTGGTGTCCTTGGGACGTTTTCAGCCTTCGCCGACAAGAGCCTTCATCGCATACATCTTGCGAAACAAAACAAAAATTCAGGACATGGCAGGCGGCAGCATTAAAACGGAATCTGATTCCGACTAGACGCTTCAACAGTCAACGTCTATGATTTGCGCCGCTGTTCACCCGTTACGCCCGCCAGTTTGCGGGCGTCTTTATTCGTGAGGAGAGTCTGTGATTCCCGAACTGCGCAAAAAATTCAATACCTGCTTCACCTCGGAAAAATACCAGCGCCTGCTGCAATCACTGGATCAGGCGGTCGGCACAAAGATCGAATTTCGTCCGTGCGAAACCCCAGTCTTTTTGCCCAAGGAGTTGCTGGTTGAAATGGAGCTGGCTGGCAAAGAGTTGATCGCGCAATTATGCCTGCCAGATTATCTGGCAGCGTCTTCGCGAGCTGTTCCAGCAGAGTTCCATGCGCCAAAGGAAGGCTCTCACCCTCATTTCATTCAGGTGGATTTCGCCGTCACGCGTGAAGCGGATGGACGTTTCGCGCCCAAGCTAATTGAATTGCAAGGTTGCGCTTCGCTCTATGCCTTTCAATATTTGCTGCCTCACGAATATCGGCGCGTTTATGATCTGGGAGAATTGACCTATTTGCTTGGCGGGCTGACCGACGAAGGCTACCTTGAGTTGCTGCGGCAAGTTTTCCTCAATGGCCATGACCCCGAACATGTCGTGTTGATGGAAATTGACCCGCTTCACCAAAAAACATTGCCCGACTTCAAGGCAACAGAAAAACTGTTCGGCATCTCTTTCGTAGATGTTTCTGAAATTATCAAACGGGGCAACAAACTCTTTTATTCTCTGAATGGTCGAGAGATCGAAATTCGCCGCATTTATAACCGAGTCATCATTGACGAATTTGTGCGCAGGGAAATCAAAGCCAACTTTGATTTCCGGGACGAATTGGATGTTGAATGGGTGGGGCATCCTAACTGGTATTTTCGCATGAGCAAATTTTCGTTACCGTTTCTGAATCATCCGACGGTGCCTCGTGCATGGTTTTTGAACCAGTTAGATCGCGCGCCTGATGATTTGGAAAATTTCGTGCTCAAACCGCTGTTTTCGTTTGCGGGCAGCGGTGTCAAAGTCAACATTACAACCGAAGACCTAGAAGCAGTTCCCGTTGATGAGCGAGGCGATTTCCTGTTGCAGGAAAAAGTCGCCTATGCGCCGGTAGTTGAAACTCCGGACGAACCCAGCAAGGTTGAAGTCCGCGTGATGTTCCTCTGGCCGGATGCCGCCGCCGAACCAATTGCCGTAACAACACTTACGCGGTTAAGCAAAGGCGAGATGATGGGTGTTGATTTCAACAAAAACAAAAGCTGGGTCGGTTCCTCGTGTTCCTTCTTCGAAGCTTAAAACGATGCGAGTGATGGCGATTGATTACGGAACCAGGTCAATTGGCTTGGCGATTTGCGACGAATTGCAATTGAGCGTTCGTCCGTTGAGCACGATTCGCCCGCCGGAAATCAGCCGAGCGTCTGAACACATAAGCCAACTGGTGGCGGATTACGAAATCGGCACATTGGTTGTCGGGTTGCCACTGAATATGGATGGTTCTCGCGGCACAGCAGTAGAGAACGTAGAAAAATTCGTTGCCCAATTGCAATCAAACGTTTCCGTTCCGATTGAGATGATTGACGAACGATTGACTTCTTACGAAGCAGATCAAATTCTCCGCGAAATGGGCGTCAGCCTGAAAGAGCGAAAAGCCAAATCGGACGAATATGCAGCAGTTCTGATTTTGCAGGATTATCTGGACGGGCTGGCAAACCGCAAAATTTTTCAAGCGACTTAACTTCTTTTTCAATAAATCGTAAATGCAAAGAAAGAAACTTTATCTGGTTATTGCCGCAATAGTCATTTTTGCTGTTGCGGTTGTCGGCGGCGGGTGGATTTGGCTGAAAGGTGAAATGGGAAAGCTGGCCAATCACACTGCGGCTCAGAAAACGATCACGATCGAACCCGGAGCAAGCAGTTCCGCCATCATTGCACGGCTACATACTGAAGGAGTTTTGCCAAACACGTGGCCAGTCAAACTGTGGCTGCGAATAGCTGAACGTGGCGTAAATTTGAAATCCGGCGACTACCGTTTCAAATCCCCGATCTCTCCGCTTCAGGTTCTCAACCAATTGATCAAGGGCGAAATCGCCATGCGGCAGTTCACAATTCCCGAAGGTTTCAATCAGTACGACATTGCTCGTGTGTTGTCCGGGTTGCAGGGATTGAAGCAAGTTGCAATGAGCCAGGAAAGTGTTTTGGATTTGCTCAAAGAGGTTTCGCTGATTTCCGATCTTGACCCTGACGCGACAACCCTTGAAGGCTACCTTTTCCCGGACACCTACGAATATTCTGCCAGCACTACGCGAGAGCAGTTGGTCGAAGCGATGGTTAAACGCTTTCGCCGTGTTTACACTTCGGACATGCAACAGCACGCAGCGGAATTGGGAATGACGACTCGGCAAGCTGTCGCGATGGCCTCGTTGATAGAAAAGGAAGCTAAGGTAGATAGCGAACGTGAATTGATTTCATCGGTGTTTCACCGCCGACTGAAAACTGGCGACAGATTGGCTTGTGACCCTACAGTCATTTACGCCGCGCTGATCGAAGGAAAATATCGAGGGAAGATTTACCAAAGCGACCTGGATCGGGATTCGCCCTATAACACCTACAAACACTCAGGGTTGCCTCCCGGCCCGATTGCTTCGCCGGGCCAGCGGTCATTGCAAGCGGCATTGAATCCGGCGCAAACCGATTACCTATTTTTTGTTGTGGATGCGGTCAAAAAGGACGGTTCTCATCATTTCTCTGCAAGTTCCGCTGAGCATGAAAATGCTGTCAGGTTGCTGCGTCAGGCTGAACGTAGCGGCGGCAAATAAAAACGGGTGCTAAACATAAATGCGGCAATCCAGACAGAATTGGATTGCCGCATTTGCGTTACTTGATTTGATCCCACAGACGATCGTCAGGCTGACAGTTCTTGCATCGAATGAACAACTGCTTCCGTGTATTCGGTAGTGTGAGCCGTACCGCCAAGATCACGAGTCCGTATTTTCTTTTCATCGAGCGTGTAAATAATCGCCCTGGCGATCAGGTCAGCGGCAGAACGTTCGCCTAAATGGCGAAGCATCATCACCGCTGATTGCAACATCGCTGTCGGATTTGCCAGATTCTTGCCGGCGATGTCTGGCGCGCTGCCGTGAACGGCTTCAAAAACCGAACCAAGTTCGCCGATGTTTGCTCCGGGCACGACACCCAGCCCACCAACCAACCCGGCGGCCAAATCTGAAATGATGTCGCCGTACAAATTTTCCAACAGCAAAATGTCGAACTGCTGTGGTTTCATCACAAGCTGCATACAGGCGTTATCCACAATCTTGTCGTCTGCCTGAATGTCCGGATACTCAGTCGCAACTTTGCGAAAACAATCCAGAAACAATCCGTCGGAAAGTTTCATGATGTTGGCTTTATGAATGGCTGTGACTTTTTTGCGGCCTTCGCTGCGCGCGTATTCGAACGCGAACCGGGCGATACGCGTTGAAGCTTTTTCGGTAATAATTTTCAAGCTTTCAACCACGCCAGGCACAACGATGTGTTCAAGGCCGGAATAAAGATCTTCGGTGTTTTCGCGCACCACTACCAGATCAACGTCGGGAAACGGAGTAATTAGTCCTGGCAGATTGCTGACTGGCCGTAAGTTGGCGTAAAGATCCAGTGTCTTTCGCAATCGCACGTTGACACTGGCAAAGCCGGTTCCGACCGGTGTCGTCAGCGGACCTTTCAATGCAACTTTGTTACGTTTGATTGATTCCAGCACGTCTGTGGGCAACGGATCGCCAAACCGAGACAACGCTTCAGCGCCAGCGATGTAACTTTCCCATTCGATATCAACACCAGCGGCTTCAATAATGCGAACGACTGCGCCGGTGATTTCCGAACCAATACCGTCTCCGGGGATAAGTGTGACTTTATGTGGCATATATATTTATCTGATAGATTTTAGTTTGAGTGATGATTAAAGCGGCGCAACTTTAATAGCGAAAGAAGAAACTTTCAACGCCGAGGTTTGCTGAGGTCAATGTCCGGATTGAAGAGGATGGAAAAACAGATGGCGGAACCAAGATACACCCAACGCTAGTCTGTCGTTTTTGACACCAATTCAAGCTTCGCGCCGATGTTTTGCAACAGTGTGGTTAAGTTCAACCCCAAACCTGTCAGGTAAATCAAAACAACAGTTCCAATCAATACAACCAAGAGAGAGTATTCGACCACATCCTGGCCGTTTTCATCCTTGAGAAAGGTTTTTATGTTCGTAATCATTTTTGAATCCGTTTGTGAGTGTAGTCGCGCTTGCCATCAAAAGCCTTACGGCTTGATCCTTCTGCTTTGCAGACGCCATTTAGGGACAACGAAGACGGAATCGCAAGTAAATTTCTGCAATTCGGTCGCGTTGAAAATTACTGCTTAATGAGTAGGGGTCAGAAAATGATTGGAGACAATCAGGCGTGATGTTTGGGGCAACGAGACATGACGCCTTTGGGTCGTCGGTGGCTCCGTGGCAGCAACCTTCCAGGTTGGGCGACGGTCGGGGGGCAAACTAGAAAATTGAGACGATATGGGTTGCCTCGACTGCGCAACCTTTCAAATCAATACATCTCTTTTACTAATTGGGAACGCAATTCCTGCTCACGCACCATGGCGTTTCTGAGTAACTGTTCCTGATGAGTATAGGTTCGTTCAGAGCGGGCCAGTTCTTCACGCAGAGAACGAACTTCCGCCTGAAGCTCGGCGATCTGACTCATTGCACGTCGTAAACGCTGTTCCGGGGCAAGTTCAAAAATCGAAACGTTGTTGGTAAATGGTTTTTCAAGCCGATGTTCGTAAACTTCAGCTTCGATCACAGGTTGATTAACAAGTTGAATCGCTGCGCTCATTTTGGCTCTCCTGTTTGCTATTTATTGTTTGTTGTTTCTCGTCATATTCGTTCCGACGCAGGAGTAGTGGTTACGCTGGTTTTTTTGCCGCTGCCCGAAAACTGAACGGGTAAAAACTGTTTGCCTTGCAATGCAAGCCGGCCACAACGCAACCTATGCGTGGGAACGAACCGCCAAAAGTCCAAATTGTTCCGGCAAGCTTCGTCGAATAACTCCCTCCACTGACCGGTAATTTTTAAGCTAGGAATAAAAGCTTTTGGTTATACAAAGAACAAAAAAAATCAAAACAACTAATTGGAAATAACGAGAGATGAAACAACAGAAGAAAACCAGAGGGGCGATTGGAATCAGCGCGTCGAACAATGGGGCGGGCAGAGGAGTTTTCGACGGTTTTCTGATTTCATCAGCATCCAGGCTTAAACATCAGCCGTTCTGCTTGGGGAAGACGGTATCAATGGGGCGTTACAATGCTTTAAAAGCGTTTCTGGGGATGCCTGATCGCGGGGCGGCTGTCAGGACGCGCCGGAATATAGCACAGCACTTTTTGCCCACGAAGCGATTTTTGCCAAAGAGCCAATTTTTTGCTAACTCGTTCATCTTTTCTCATTCTCAGGTTCAGAAAGAGCGGGATTTTTCCTTTGAGGTTCAGCTTTCTACATCCCGTCATACCGGGAAGCAACGAGCAGTTGTGCTAAAATCGAGTTCCTAATCATCATTTCATACTTTCTTTGGAGGAAACCCTACACCCATGACTGCTCAGGTGTTAAACGGCGTCGAAGTCGCTGAACATATCAAACAACGTGTCGCTGCTCGCGTCAGTGAACTGACCAATCAGGGAATCAAACCTGGTTTGGCGGTTGTGCTGGTTGGCGACGATCCCGCCTCAAAGGTTTATGTCGGCAACAAAGTCAAAACCTGCCAGACGCTGGGACTTCATTCCGAAAAGCACGAATTGCCAGCGGAAACGACGACCGAAGAATTGCTGGCGTTGATTGAGAGGCTCAACCGTGACGACGCCATTGACGGAATTCTGGTTCAAGTGCCCCTGCCCAAACAGATTGATTCACGTCAGATTTTGGAAGCAATAGACCCGGCTAAAGACGTGGACGGATTTCACGCCAGCAACGTTGGGCGATTGGTTCAAGGGCAAAACGCGCTGGTCGCCTGCACTCCGGCGGGAGTGATCGAACTGCTGGATTACTACAAAATCCCGATTGCCGGAGCAAACGCCGTTGTCGTAGGCCGCAGCGATATTGTCGGTAAGCCGATGGCGTTGTTGCTATTGCACCGTCACGCGACGGTAACAATCTGTCATTCCAAAACCCGCGATCTGGCTGCCATCACGCGTCAGGCGGACATTCTGATTGCCGCCATTGGTCGCACGGCGATGATTACAGGCGATCATGTCCGCGAAGGCGCTGTAGTGATTGACGTTGGCACGAACGACGCAACTACTGAAGAAGAAGTCAATCGCATCTTTGCCGAACCCGAACGGTCGAAACGGCTGGAAACGCTGGCCAAGCGCGGTCGCACGTTGGTCGGCGATGTCGAACCACGAACCGTGGCGGAAAAAGCTTCGTGGTTGACACCTGTTCCCGGCGGAGTCGGTCCGCTGACCATAGCCATGCTGATGCAAAACACGCTTCGCGCGGCTGAGTTGCGGCGAGGCCTGTAAACGTATGCTGAAAGTTGGCCTGACAGGCGGAATTGCAACGGGCAAATCATTCGTCCTTGGCGTGTTGCGAGAATTTGGCTGCGAAGTTATGGACGCTGACCAGACCGCTCGCGAAGTCGTTGAACCGGGACAATCCGCTTTTGAGGAAATTGTTGCGCACTTTGGGCCTGGAATCGTCGGCGAAGACGGAAAGCTCAACCGCGTGAAGCTCGGCGCAATTGTGTTCAACAATGCCGACCAGCGGGAAAAACTGAATGGCATCGTTCACCCGAAAGTGTTTGAAGCCCAGGCTCGCTGGATGGCAGAAATCGAACGTCGCAATCCACAGGCAATCGTCATTATTGACGCCGCGTTGATGATCGAAACTGGTTCCTATCGTCGCTTTGACAAAGTGGTGGTTGTGCATTGCGAGCCGGAAATTCAGCTTCAGAGGTTGATGGCGCGCAACAACCTGACGCAAGACGAAGCGACAGCCAGAATTTCGTCGCAAATGCCTTCTGCCGAAAAACTGAAGTTCGCAGATTTCGCCATCAACACGTCGCTGGGCTTTGAAGACACACGACAACAAATCGAATTGCTGTACCAACAACTCCGCAATCTACAATCCGTTTGAGCCAAATTATGAACCGACGAACCTTTCTCTCTCGCGCAGCAGTTTGCAGCGGCTGGCTGGCTGGAGCTCCGGCAATCCTTGTTTCCGCCCAAAGCCGCCCGCAAATCCCTTTTGGAGTTCAAACCGGTGACATCACACCTGGACGCGCCATCGTTTGGAGCCGCAGCGACCGTTCAGCCCGAATGATTGTCGAATATTCGACGACCGAATCTTTCCAGAATTCGCGGCGCATTATCGGCCCAGCGGCGATTGAATCCTCGGATTTCACTGCCCGCGTTGATCTGAACGGTTTGCCGTCCGGACAAAAGATTTTCTACCGCGTCAGCTTTCAAGACCTGGAAAACACAAAAGTTACCAGCGAACCTGTCATCGGCAGTTTCAACACGCCGACCATAGCTCGACGTGACGTCAACTTCGTTTTCGGAGGCGACGTTTGCGGGCAAGGCTGGGGAATCAACCCTGATTTTGGCGGAATGAAAATTTACGAGCAAATGCGAAAAACACAGCCGGATTTTTTCATTCATTCCGGCGATACGATTTATGCGGACGGGGTCATTCAATCTGAAGTGAAGCTCGACGACGGTTCGATCTGGAAAAACCTGACGACACCCGAAAAATCTAAAGTCGCCGAAACATTGGATGAGTTTCGCGGCAATCACCGATACAACTTGCTGGACACGAACTTGCGCCGTTTCAATGCTGAAGTGCCAACGCTGGCCCAATGGGACGATCACGAAGTTCGCAACAATTGGTACCCGGGGCAAATTCTGGACGACCCAAAATACAAAGTGAAAAGCATTGACCTGCTGGCAGCTCGCGCCAAACGAGCGTTCCTGGATTATTTGCCTTTGCGGTTTAACGTAGACGATCCCGAACAAGTCTATCGTGGATTCAATTACGGCCCGATGCTGGACGTGCTGATGCTGGATGAACGCAGCTATCGCGGGCCGAATACTCCGAACCGCCAAACGACGATCAACGACGAATCGGTTTTTCTGGGCAGCGCGCAGGTCAACTGGATCAAACAGCGGCTGCTTTCCTCAAAAGCGACCTGGAAAGTAATCGCCAGCGACATGCCCATCGGCATCATCGTCGGAGACACTGGCGGAAAATTTGAAGCCTTCGCCAACGGCAATGGCCCGGCCTTGGGCCGTGAACTGGAACTGGCCGGATTGCTCAGCTTCATCAAACGCAACCGGATCAAAAACGTCATTTGGGTGACAGCGGACGTGCATTATTGCGCCGCACATTATTACAATCCGGCGAAAGCGCAATTCACTGACTTCAGTCCGTTTTGGGAATTCGTCGCCGGGCCACTGAACGCCGGGACGTTCGGACCGGGACAGATGGACGACACCTTTGGCCCGGAAGTGAAGTTCACCGGAATTCCCAAAGGCATGAAAGGCAATCGTTCGCCGAAAGACGGCTTTCAATTTTTCGGCGCCGTCAAAATTGACGGCAAATCATCTGTGATGACCGTCGGCTTGCACGACATCACAGGCAAAAAGCTGTATAGCATTGACCTGGCTCCACAGAGATAAAAACTATGTTCAAATCAAAATTCACTCGCGCATTGTTGTTTGTTTCGTTGTTGACGTTCGCCTTTTTGACCATCACTCCGTTGGCGGTTCGTGGTTGGGGACAGAAAGGGCACGAACTTTCCGGCCTCGCTGCCGCCCAAAAACTCCCGAAGGATATGCCCAGCTTTTTCCGCAAAGCGGCGAATCAGCTCAGTTACCTGAACCCGGAACCCGACCGCTGGCGCAGCCGGGACGAATCCAATTTGGATCGCGGAATGGATACGGCATACGCGCCGGAGCATTTTCTGGATATGGAACTGGTTCCTGAAGCCGCAATGAAAGCTCTCAACCGTTTCGACTTCACGGCTGAAATGATCAAGGCCGGACAGAAACCAACGACCGCCGGATTTGTGCCCTACCGAATGCTGGAATTGTTTCAGACGCTTCGCATTGAGTTTCGTTTGTGGCGAGCCGAGAAGGATTCCAACAAACGAAAATGGATCGAACAACGCATCATCAATGACGCAGGTATTCTGGGCCATTACGTCAGCGACAGCGCCAACCCGCATCACACAACGATTCATTACAATGGATGGGTCGGTGCGAATCCGAACGGGTACACTCCGCCAACCACCGAACCCGGCAAAGGCATTCACGCCAGATTTGAAGAGCAATTCGTCAACGGAAAAATCCAATTGGATGACGTGTTACCGCTGATCAGTGCCAACGTCCGCGTGATTGAAAAGCCGCGCGAAGAGCTTTGGAATTACCTGAAAGCGTCGAACAAACTGGTCGAACCGCTCTACATTCTGGACAAAAAAGAACAGTTCAGCGCGACGAACAATTCCCCTGAACACAAAAAATTCGTCAGCGAGCGTTTGGCTGCCGGAGCGCAAATGCTGCGCGATTTGTGGTGGACAGCGTGGGCAACCAGCGCTCCTGCGCCCGCCACTCCCACCACTCAACCGAAATAGTTTTGAAAAAGCCGAACGGATGGGCAAACCCAAAAAACAACACCTGCCGACCAAACTTTGCGCTGTTTGTAACCGTCCGTTCGCCTGGCGCAAGAAATGGGAAAAGCTCTGGGACGAGGTCAAATACTGTAGCGACGCTTGCCGCAAACGGCGCAACTCCAACGGGGAATGATGAAAGCCATCTTTCTGTTAAACGTCGCCTCCACATTGGTGATGACCGGCGTTATCTGGTTTGTGCAGGTCGTGCATTACCCATTATTCAACCGAGTTGGTTTGGCGGAATTTGCGCGTTATGAAGCTGATCACTCGAACTTAACGGGGTTGGTTGTCGTGCCGCTGATGCTGGTTGAACTGGCCACAGCGGCACTTTTGGTATGGCAGCACCCTCCGGACTTTCCCAAGTTCTGGTTAGTCGTTGGATTGGCATTGGTTGTTCTGATCTGGGCGGCAACATTCTTTGTTTCAGTTCCGCAGCACGGCAAATTGGCGTCAGGGTTTGATTTGGCAGCGTATCGAACTCTGGTGACGACCAACTGGATACGCACCCTTGCCTGGAGCGCACGCTCTTTGATCGTTCTTTATCTCTTGGAAAAGTTGATGAAGTAGGTATTTACTGACTGTCGCCGCTTCCGTCTGACAAGCAAAAACTGCCAGCGCCAAGATTCAAATGCCGCAAGCCCTGCTTGTCAGGCGTCGAGCCAGCCATTAGCATACGCCCCGCTTCGTTACTCACAGCAGGAGAAAACCGACACCCTTGAACTCCAATTCGTATTCAGACATTCAATTGACCGCCGTTCGCGGAATTCCTGAAATTCGACCAGGCGATGAGCTTGCCTGGTTGATTGCTCGTTCACTGGAAATCCAGGATTTCAAACTGGCCGATGGCGACATCGTTGTCGTCGCGCAGAAGATTATTTCCAAAGCCGAGGGCCGATTGGTCAATTTGGACTCGGTCACGCCGTCCGCGCTGGCGCTGGAAATTGCCTCCAAACAAAACCGGGATCCGCGACTGGTCGAAGTAATCTTGAGCGAATCGGCCAACATCGTGCGCATGGACGCTCATGTGCTGGTGACAGAAACCAAACATGGATTCATTTGTGCGAATGCGGGCGTGGACCGGTCAAACGTCGCCGGAAAAGATTGGGTGGCCTTGTTGCCCGTTGCGCCCGATGATTCGGCGTTGATGTTGAAAACCCGGCTGGCTGAGCGGCTAAAAGTGGATGTCGCCGTGATTATTACAGACACTTTTGGACGCCCCTGGCGCGAAGGCCTGACGAACGTCGCCATCGGAGTTTCCGGGATGAAGCCGCTGAAAGATTTTCGCGGCCAGCAGGATGATCACGGCAAAGATTTGTCGGCAACGGTGTTGGCCGTGGCAGATGAGGTAGCGGCTTCGACAGGTTTGTTGATGCGAAAAACGGCTCGCATTCCGGTGGTGGTGGTTCGCGGCTACTATTTTGACCACAGCGAAGGCAGCGCGAAAGAATTGATCCGCCCCAAAGAACGCGACCTGTTTCGATAATTCAAACCAGCCTTAAAGACCGACGACGAAACCACCCGGTCAAGCTGTACCGGGTTTCTGTCGCGGGCAGCACTTCGTGAAAGAACGTGTCGCTGCGGAACAGCGCGCAGGTTCCGGCAGTCGGCAACACATCCACATAACTGTCAGGCAAATACAGCCGCAGTTGCCCGCCGTATTCTTCCTTCCAGTTTTCGTTTAGATAAAACGTGCAAGAAATGGTTCGTTCATCGGCACTGTTAAACCGGTCAAGATGTTTTTGGTAAAACGCGCCCGCCGGATAAACGGCGAAGTGGGCTTCGTAAGTGGATAAGCTGAGAAACAATTCCCGGTTCAAATCCTGCCGTAATTCTTCAATCGTTGCGCGATAAAGCAATTGCGCTTCGGTCGGCGATTGTTCATCCAGCCAGTGAATGTGATCGCTGCGAATGTTCGGGCGAATGGCATAACCGCCCAATCGCCCTGTGCCTGCCTTTTGAAAATCGCTTTGCTGCCAAAGCTGTTCCGCTTCGCCACGAAGTGCGGTAACGGTTTCCGCGGGCAGAAAATCTTTGATTACTGCCCAGCCCCGATGAGCTATTTCGTTGGCTTCTTCAATAAATCGGCTCATGCTCCGGCGGCTTTCAGATGGTTGATGTTCGCTTCGACACAGGCGTCGTATTCGGCGGCGCTGATCAGGCCAGAGCCGTGTTCCTGAATGAATTTCAGATCGGCGGCGGACGCTTCAATTTCGCTGACGGCTTTTCCTTGATTCGCCAGCGGCGTGCGATCCATTTGCAGAACGAATTCCGCCGTCATGGGGCCTTGATAGTTGATCTCTTTCAAAATGCTGACAACTTCTGCCCAATCGTACCGCCCCTGTCCGCAAGGTTTGCGGTTGTTATCGGCGACGTGAAAATCCAGCAAACGGCTGCCGACGTTACGAATTGCCTGCCGCCAATCTTCCTCTTCGATGTTGATATGAAACGCGTCCAGCACTACGCGCATGTCGTAACCAACTTCTTCCACCAGCCGCAGAGCCTGGTCGTGGCGTTTGATGAAATAGGTTTCAAACCGGTTGAGCGGCTCGATGCCAGTCAGAATTCCGTTGTCCTGAGCAAACGCAGCAACTTCTTTCAAACTTTCCACCGCCCATTTCCACTCTTCGGTGGCCGAAGCCAGTGGTTTCACTTTGCCGACGACGGACGGAACAATGCAAAACATCTGGCCGCGTAGCGCCTTGACCATGCGAATGCAGTCTTTGATGTAAGCAATTGTGCCGACGCGAACGTATTTGTCTGGATGAATCAGGTCGCGGCCTTCGAACATCAACGTCACACCGCCCCAGCAATCGATTTCGTATTTATCCATCAACCCACGAACTTCTTCCCAGTTGTAACGGTCGGGTTCGCCGCTGATTTCGATGCTGTCGTACCCAAAGCGGTGCAATCGTTCGAGTGTTGTTTCAATCGGTTCAGGTCTCATCCAGTTGTGCATTGAATGCTTCATCGTCTATTCCTTTTGCTGAATATGATTTTATGACTACTTTCCAAGAATGGTTCGCAACTCGCCCGCGTTTTTGCCAGCGTATCTTAAAATCACGCCGTCCCGTCCCACCACCCAACCGTTATCGCCTCGAAAGGTGACTGCCCTGAGCGGCGTCGTCGTATTACTCACATCCCGTTGCCAACGTCTGCCGCCATCCGCGGTTTGCAAAATGACGCCGTTCAGCCCGATTGCCCAAACGCGTTTGGCGGTTGTGGCTTTGACGCCCAGCAAATTGCTTGGCACGTTGCTGATCTGCACGGACCAATTTTCGCCGCCATCGGTTGTTCGCAAAATCAATCCTTCTTCACCGACAACCCAACCATTTTTGGCGTCGGCGAACGAAATCGAATACAGCCATCGGCGAGTGCCGCTTTCCTGCGGCTTCCAGGTTTTGCCACCGTCCACCGTATGAACAACACTTCCGGATTCGCCGACCGCCCATCCGGTTTGAGTGTCTATAAACGTGATGGATTCCAACCAATAACGACAATTCGATGTTTGTGCAGTCCAGGATTCGCCCGCATCGGATGTTTGCAAGATCAACCCTTCTTCGCCCGTCATCCAACCTTCGGTCGTAGAAACAAACGCGACACCGTGGAGATCAAGTTGCGACGGCAAAGGCTTGGCTTGCCAGGAGGTTCCACCGTCCGAGGTTCGCAGCACCGTGCCACGTTCACCAACGATCCAGCCACGCTCAACGTCGGCAAAGCTCACAGACCGTAAATTGGCAGTCGAGGTTGAAACCTGTGCTTTCCACGTTTTCCCGCCGTCCGACGTTGCCAGCACATTGCCATTCATTCCAACCACCCAGCCGTGATCTTCATCGGCGAAATGCACTGCGTTGAGCATTTCTTTCAAGCCGCCGGTTTGCGGCGACCATGTTTCGCCTCCGTCAGCAGTCGCGTAAATCACGCCGCCTTCGCCGCCGACCCAGCCGTTTTTTTCATCCACAAAATAAATCGAACTAAGCAATTGAGCGCTGTTCGACAATTGAGCGCTCCACGTCAAACCGCCATCGCCAGTGCGAAGAATCGTGCCGTCAGCACCGCTGGCCCATCCCTGTTTTTCATTGATGAAAGTTATGGAGTGCAATTGGCTGGACGAATTACTTGGCTGAAGCTTCCAATTCGCCCCACCATCTTCACTGTGCAAAATCACTCCATTTGTGCCGACTGTCCAAAACTTGTTTGGTGCAACGGCAAATGCTCGGAGCAGGTTTATCTCAGCGTTTTGATTCTTCGCTTGCCAGGAAGTTCCGCCATTGTCCGTCACCAGCAACGTGCCTTCCGTTCCAACCGTTACACCGACCTTGTCATCGCTAAACGCTACACCAAGCAATTGTTTGGCGGAACCGCTTTTTTGCTCAGACCAGTGTTCACCGCCATCGCTGGTTGTCAGAATCAGACCTTCGACGCCAACCGCCCAACCTCGCCGTTCGTCATTAAACCAAACGGTGTAAAGGTGTTTTTTCGTCCCGCTTTTTTGCGTGCGCCAATTGTCGCCGCGATCTTCGGAAGAAAGGATTTCGCCGCGTGCGCCCACCGCCCAGGCTCTTTTGCCTGCAACAGCCAACCCATAAAGCGGCGTGTTGATCGGGCTGCGCGACAATTCCCATTGCTTACCGCCGTCGCTTGTTCGCAAAATCGTCCCATCGCGTCCGACCGCTATCCCGCGACGCGCGTCACTGAACCGAACTGAATAAAGAGGATTTCCTTGTGGCTGGGGATTTTGCCATCGCCATAAGCCCATCTCCGCGTCGCCTCCCAAAATAACCAACACGGCTACGCAAGCAGCAGATGTGAAGCGCAAATTGATGGGCAACTTTGCAATCATAACTACTCAGAGTTGTTTTTGTTGGCGGAAGCTACAGCAGTAAAAAGCGCGAGCATCATATTCCACGTCGGCTCAAACGTGTAGCACTAACCAGCGAATATGTCACAACTGATCTTGGCTCTGGCATTCCGGTGTGTACAATTGCCAAGCGTTTTCAGTCAGGGGCTCAAAACAACAGGAGCATTCGCCATGAATCAGTCAAACTCTGAAAATCGTCTGGACAACTTTCAAGAGTTCTGGCCACATTACGTCCGCGAACATTCGCGTCCTCTAAACCGTGTCTTGCATTTTGTTGGTAGCACCTTGGGACTTGCTTGCTTAGCCTCTGCTTTCATCATCGGACACTGGTGGCTTGCTCTACTCAGCTTGGTTATCGGGTATGGCTTTGCCTGGTTCGGTCACTTTTTCATCGAACGAAACAAACCAGCGACGTTTCAATATCCCTTTTGGTCGCTTCGTGCCGATTGGAAATGTGGGCGTTGATGCTCACGGGACAAATGGAGCTGGAAGTCCGCCGAGCCGTTGAGGGTGTTTGAAAGACTTCGTTACACCATTTGCCGCACTTTGGACTATTGATTCATACCGAAAGGTTTTGTCTGATGACAAAGTCCGTTTCTAATGCATATGAGCAACAGCTTCTCAGCTTGCTAACTTGCTTCTTTTCAGCGTTTTCAAGGAAAGTCTTTGAATCAGCATCCAACGGCACGCAGATTGTAATGAAGTGGGCGCACTTATTGATTTTTCAAAAAGATTTTGAGATTGATCACAAACAACTGGCTGGCAGCTTCTGATCCGAGGCAGCCCCCAAGGAGGAAAAGATGTTGAAGATTAACAAAAAACTGTTTTTGGCAATGTTGGCTTTGGGAGTGATGTTCATTTTGGCGTCTCCGGAAGCGATGGCTCAAACTCGTTGCCGCACTCGTGGCAATGACTCGCGATCAGTTTATAACAACCGCGATTACCGCGATCGCGATTATCGGGACGCAAATTATCGTGACCAAAACTATCGGAACACCACTTATCGTGATAATCAAAACTATGATTACAATTACAGCGATTACGGCTACCGCGATCGTGAAGACACCACCGGCAAAGCTCTTAAACGCACAGGAATCGGCGCTGGCATTGGCGCAGTTGGTGGCGCGGTAATTGGCGGTAAGAAAGGGGCGTTGATCGGCGCTGGCATCGGAGCCGCTGGTGGTTACATTTACCACCGCGAAAAGGTCAAAAATGACCGGTATCGTTACTAAATTCAACTCTGAATTAATCAAATGATTTTCGAAGGGCGATGGACTTATCCATCGCCCTTTTGCTTTATGTAATCAGCGTAGGCCGGTAAACTTCAGCCATGATTGCTGGCATCAGTACAATTTTTGGCTTAAGCCTGAAAAGAGCATCAGAATCATTGCGCGACGCAAGCTTATCTATGATCTTTCCTCTGGAATGTCGCGTATGCGGAGCAATCATCGAATCATGGCGCGACGGAGTGGCTTGCGCTGCCTGCTGGCGTGAGGTTGAAAATAGACTTGAACAAATTCACGCCCAAAAAAGCCTCTGCGGAAAATGCGGACTGCCACTTCAATCTTTTCCTCAAACAAATCAACTTGAAGATCAGCGTTGCGGGAAATGCGAAGAAATGGCGTTCAGCCTTGCCAGCGCTTGCGGCGTTTACGAAGGCGCGCTGCGGGAAAACGTGTTGCGGTTGAAAAGTCAGCCTTACATTTCTGTTCGGTTACGCGAACTGCTTCAAACAACTGCCATTAACCTTCAGAAAAAATTACCTAGCGAATCCATTATTCCTGTTCCGCTGCACTCAGACCGATTAGCCGATCGCCAATTCAATCAAGCTGAAATCATTGCGTATGAATTAGGCCAGATCCTTGGCTTGCCAGTTGACACTGTCAGCTTAGTCCGCACACATCACACAGAAAAGCATCGCGCCGGAATGGGTGTGCGCGAACGTGCGCATTCGCTGGAAAAGGCCTTCAAGGTGCGAGCACCGCGTCTGATAGAGAATAAAGCCGTCTTGCTAGTTGATGATGTCATGACAACCGGCAGCACCGCGAACGAGATTGCCCAGACACTGCTTAAGAGCGGCGCTCAATCTGTGAACGTGCTCACGCTGGCTCGCGCCACAGTCAATGGCTTTCTGCAATAACCTCTTCACATCTGGCCTTGTTGCTTTTGTGCAATCACACAAACTGGCTTATCCTGTCGCTCTTTTTCGCAACGCTGCTTGAACAATCAGTATCAGTAATTGAATGGAACTTCTAAAACACCTTCTTGACCTCATCCTTCACCTGGACAAACACCTTGTCGAACTCGTCAACCAGTATCAGTCATGGACTTACGGCATACTGTTTCTGATCATTTTCTGCGAAACAGGTTTGGTCGTAACACCGTTTTTGCCCGGCGATTCCCTGCTGTTTGCCATTGGCGCTCTGGCTTCCAAAGGTCAGCTCAATGTCTTTCTGGTTGTCGTGCTGCTCAGCGTTGCAGCAATTTTGGGCGATACGGTCAATTACTGGATTGGTAAAGTCGTGGGGCCAAAAGTATTTTCCAGCGAAAGTTCGCGTTGGTTAAATCGCAAACACCTGGAACGGACTCACGAGTTTTACGAAAAATATGGTGGCAAAACGATTATCTTCGCGCGCTTTATGCCCATCATCCGAACCTTTGCGCCATTTGTCGCCGGGATTGGCAAGATGAGTTATGGAAAGTTTCTGCTCTATAACATTGTTGGCGGAATCGTATGGATTACTGGCTTCACTTACGCGGGCTATTTTTTTGGAGAGATACCAATCGTCAAGCGCAATTTTACGCTGGTGATTCTAGTCATCATCCTCATTTCGGTGATGCCTGCCATATTTGAATTTTGGCGCGCCCGGCGAGAATCGAAAATGAAATCAAATTGAGAAGGCCACACCTTTTCTCAATAAAACAGATATTTTCTCCAGTTTTCGTCCGAACGTCCCAGATAGCGCATGATTTGCCGATTGACGTGCAAGCTGAACGATTGCGGACGTTTTAACAGCTTCATCCCAACTTCATCGGGCAATTTATTGCCTTTGCGATTGTTGCAGCGCTTGCAGCAAGCCACCAGGTTATCCCAGTTGGAACTGCCTCCACGTGAACGAGGCATGACATGATCCAGCGTCAGGTCGGCTGGGTTAAAAACCTTTCCGCAGTATTGGCAGGTGTAATGATCACGAAGAAGAATATTCTTTCGTGAAAGGCTTTTTCGTTCGAAAGGTATGTGTTTGTAATCAGTCAGGCGAATGACCGACGGCACATGAAGCGAGCTTCGAGCGGAATTGTACAGTCTTTCATGCCGCTCTTCTGTTCGTGCCAGCCCTTTCAGAATCAACACGATTGCTCGTCGAGTTGTGCAAACATTGATCGGCTCATAGGTCGAATTTAACACCAAGACTCTGCCATTCATCAAAAAACACCTCCCGCCAAAAAGAAACGCACCGGCTAAAATGCCGATGCGAGATACTGATGGTTGCTGTCGCGTGAACGTGAGCAAACGCGCCAGAGGTTTTTACTCTTAAGATGATGAAATTAGTTGATGATTGAGGAGCGCAAAAATACGTCTCGCCATTGCCGCAAGCCGTAAAAAGAATTCGGATATTAGATTGAAAAAGGGTTGTTAAACGCCTGAAGATCGCACCTCATCAAAACTGCTGGAATCTGTGCCGATCAAACTCTCTTTCAAAACATCGTCATCAATTCATCCAGGTCAATTTATTCAGATAACCAGTCACCCGGCCAGCCTATCCTGGCTCTTTAACAGAAAACCGTTCAGAGAGCTGGAGCGACGCTACGAAAAAAAAACATACGTGGAAACAGCCAAAAATTTTCAGTCTTTGAGAATAACTACGATAGAAAATCTACAATCTATGACTCTGACTTGATGATTGCCCGTCGCAACGCCAGAGGATTCTCAAAAAGTAACCCGAGGCCACGAACTACGGCGCGTTGAGGGCTTTCGGTCAGTTGGACCGCCAGTTCAGTTTCTTTTGACAATCGTTCGTCCAATCCCGCTAACAGTGAAGCACCGCCTGCCAAAATCATGCCGCGATCATAAATATCGCCGGATGCTTCTGGCGGCAAAGCTTCCAATGCGTCCTGGACTGCGTTGACGATGCGACTGACAATCGGTTCGATCGCTTCGTGAATTTCAATGCTGTTGACGACTGCCATTTCGGGGTTTCCGCCGATCGTGCTGCGACCTTTAACCATCGTAGTGTTTTCCTGATCCAGCGGAACGGCACAACCCAATTCGATCTTAACTCGTTCGGCTGTTCGCGGGCCAACCAGAAGACTGTGATTGGACTTGATCATATCTGCCAGCGCCAAGTCCATATCGTTTCCGCCAACGCGAATTGTGCGCGTGAAGATCAAGTGGTTATGAACCATTGCCGCGATGGTGGTTGTTCCAGCGCCTGCATCCACAACCAAAGTCGCTCGCTGATCATCCGGGTCAACCCCTGAGCCAAGTATGGCCACAATCCCTTTATTGACAAAATGAACATTACCGACGCCGGCTTCCTTGGCAGCGTAATAAAGTGCCCGATGTTCAACCGTGCTGGCATCCGCTGGAATCGACACCAGCACACGGCGAGAAATCGAAGAGCGCCCATCGCGCGCTTTGCGAAGATAATGTTCCAGAAGCTTACCGGCAAAAGTAGGGTCCGCAACTACGCCATCTTTGAGAGGGCTGATAATTTGAATATCGCCAGAAGCGCGCCCTTCCAATTCAAGCGCCTCCAAACCGACGGCGACAACCTCATGCGTTGGAGTGTCATAAGCCAACAGCGAAGGCTCATTGACCACAATCCCGCGTCCGCGTGCAAAAACCCGCGTTCGCGAAGTGCCGAGATCAATCGCCAAATCGTCGGTCATCAAGTTCAGAATTGAGGGCAGCTTCATATTTTGAAAATTGTCGGAATCAAATTTGGGCGTGGACCTTAGTCACAACTCGCCCATCTGGTTGTCAGCTCGTTTGGTTGTAAGACCGTAAAATTCTCTTGAGGTGTAGCGTTGTTTTTCAAACGCGGCGCATGTTAATCAGCCAGCTATCACCATGGCAAGTGGATTCATTGCCAACCCAAAATGTCTCCGTCAGTCAACGGGGCAAGAACTGTTTTCCGGATTCTCCAAACTTGATGGCAACTTAAGGCTTTGTCAGGTAAAATGCCCGTGCTTTTCTTGAATTGCGAATAGATAGTTGCTGTCATCTTCGCTTTTGCACAGAGATTCCGCAGCGAGCTTGAAGAGTTGAATCATCAAGGTGTTACTTCGGACTTCAGGTTTTTTGCACTTCGCAATCCACAATCAGAAACTGATAAACAATCCCTATTATGCTGACTATCGGAATTCATTACGCTGGGACAATCGCGTCGCTTGATATGCGCGGCAAGTTCATCAAAGGACAAGGCGGCTTTCAACTGCAGATGCTTGTGGATAAAGTCCTAACGGCTGGCACAACTAAAATCCTATTGAACCTGACCGAAGTGCCGATTATTGACAGTATGGGTATCGGCGAAATTGTTCGGGCATTTAAGAGAACAAGTGAATCGGGCGGAGTGCTGAAACTGGTCGGGGTCACAGATCGCGTTTATGGCGCTTTGAAAATCACTCAATTGCTGGACTTGATCGAAAGCTATAAAACCGAAGATGAAGCGATAGCAAGTTTTGGAAAAGAGAAAAAAGCTAAAGGCAAGAAGAAGAAAGACGATGATTCGGAGAATGACGAGTCAACTGAAGCCGACTCTAGCGAAAAAGACGAGGAGTGAAACCCAAAATTTCACTCCTCGTCTTTTTCAAACCACCTTTGAGAGATACGGTTATTTTTGAGCCGCAACCGCGTAATAGCCTTCCTTATGCTGTACCTTCAGTGTCGGTAATCCTTTGGGCTGTTTCACATTAACTTTGATCTTGTGCCACTGACCGTCTTTTTTGATGTTCGTCGGCATGTATCCAATGCTGTATTGATGGCGCAATTCCAACGCAATACGAGTGGTTTGATCTTCTAACTCAGCCGCAGTCCGTGGGAAGAAGGCTTTGCCACCCGTGACTTGCGCAATCTCTTCCAAAATCCCTTGGCCCTGCATATCAAGAGCGCCTCCGGAACCGCCGCCCATTTCCACAATCCCAATGCAGTAAATCTGTACCCCAGCTTCCTTAAGCAGCTTGCGAAGTTCGCCATACGTATAACGCGAAGAATTGTCCTGCCCATCAGAGATCAACAGCAAAGCACGCTTGTCGTGGTGGCCTTGTTTGACCTTTTCGATGCCCAGATAGACAGCATCGTACACAGCGGTTTGTCCTTTCGGATCCACCAGATGAAGCTTGTTGGACAGCGTATCGCCATCCGTAAACTCAGCTAGCAAATTAGCCCGTTGATTGAAACCTACCAGAAAAAAATCATCGTCGTTGTGACTCGTCTGAATAAAGGCTTTCAAGGCATCACGCGCCCGTTCAAGCTTTCCCTTCATGCTGCCAGAAACATCAAAGACGATTCCCAGGCTAACCGGCACGTCATCATCACTAAAATGTGTGATTTCCTGTTTGACCTTGTCTTCAAAGATTTCAAAGTGCTGCTTATCCAGACCGGTAACTAAGCGGTTGTAAGGATCAGTCACCGTAATCGTCAGGGACACCAACTCAGTATTGACAACGTCAGTTGCTGGCTTTTGAGTCCCATCAACCGGTTGAAGGGTGGGACGCTGTGGAGACTGTTGATTTTGTGATTGTTGAGTCGAAGACTTGGCTTCCTGGCCTTGTTTATTTTCACTGCCTTGCTGCTGAGTGTTTTGCTGCCGGGCGGAAGCCAAAGCGAGAAACATCAGCATGAAGGAGAGCGCAAGAACTATCGGGCGCAAATAAGAGTTCCTGGACATCGTAACCCCCTTCGAAATTCCCACGGAGTGCGGGAAAAATAGACTAGATTTAGAAAAAGACTACGCTTCAGACTTGCTAAGTCAGTCATTGTCTAGTTAGCAGGAATCTGAAACAGTTTGATAGTAGGCGCGGGGACGACTCGGGCGGCATTGTACTCAGGGCGACACCCGCACGCAATCTCCCGCCCAACTCAACGAAAGTTTTTACAATTATTGAATTTAAGGCTTTGCCGGAGCCATCGGAATTTCACGTTCGCCCGAATCGAAGAGCAATCCGGTTTCAGCATCAAAAATACGGAATTCAAACACTACCGGTGTTGAAACACTATTGGGAAGGTTAAAGGAAAAATCCATCGAATTGAAACTTTCGTCTTTGCCAATCACCTTTTGATCGCGAAAGATAATTTGGCTTTGTCCATCTCTGACGGAAACTTCAAACCGATAACCGCTCTGAGATTTTCCATCCAATAACGCTGTCATTCGAACCGTCTCGCCAGATTGGTACGAAGGCCGGTCAGTTCGAATGTCGCTCACAGTCACTGAATCATCATCCATCAGCTTTTGCAGATTCAATTCGCCTTTCGCCAAAATTCGGCCTTCTTTGTCGGTCAGCGTGTAACTGACTTTGTCGGTTTCCAGAGAATCCGGCAACTTAAAATTCACGTTCGATTGCAAATTGATGCTGATCTTTTTCTGCTCTTTCAGTTTGGCAGCAGCAATCTCCAGTATTGCGGTGTTAATCGGTTTCTGCGTACGAAGTTCAAAAAAAAGTGTGAATGAATCTCCACCATCTTCGCTGGCCAGTAGCCGAGTTTTTACTTGCACCTGTGTGGCTGCAGCGGCAAATTCATCTGCAAGATTCGGCTTTGAGACAGCAGCTGCCAGCGACGTGGACGAGCCAGCTTTGGAACGCGGTTGCTGCGTGGGTGTAATGGCGACCGCAACAGCCGGAGTCGAATCGGATATTTGGCGAAGCGGGGCGATTCTAAAGAACAGTCGCCCTCCGGATTGATCGTAAATTGCCAGCGTGTAATGGTCGCCTGAAGGAGCGACTCCGTTGATTTGCAGCAAACTCACGTCTTTCTGCGGAAGCGCGATTGAGACCTCTCCAATCTCTTTTTGCTCGTCGCTGTTGCCAAGGCCAATTCTGGCAATTCCGCGAAACACTTTTGGCGAATTGTTGGTCAACACCAACCGTAATTTTCCATCATTGTTTTCAATCGAGCCATTGATGGAAAAGCGCTGCTCGCTTTGCTGAGCCTGAGCAAAACTTATCTGAAACTGTTCGAACGCCAATAGCCCGGTCACCGCTAGGACACAGGTAAACAAGGTTAAATTGTGAATTCGAGTCAGCATAAAAAACAGTTCGGCAGTTGGCATTACGTTCAATCCGTTTCTGCGGATTTATCATCAGCTTTTCATTGCAAGCTAACGGAACGCTGCCAACTGCCCAATTCCAAGGCCAGATTACTCAGCTTCAACTGCAAACTCAATCAAGATAGTCATGATCCAGTCGCTTGCCGCAAAAGGTGAGCTTGGAAAGCGGAGAAATTATTCCGGCTCGCCGTTAACAACTTTGTTAAACCTGGCAATAATGCCACGGCGTGAACGGCCATTGATGATTTGTTTGGCCCAAACCGTAAACAACGCTTCCATCTCTTGAACCGAATAATCCGGCGGATTGCTTTCTCTTGCGTTAATGTCCAGCACGACGCGGCTAAATCGCATCTTGACGCCAACGACATCTATATCCATGGCGTTGATTTCCAGATGCAAAATCGGAGGCGCAGTCGCCTTCTGGAAAGACGCAATAATATCGTTTCGAGTGATATTGGCTGGGATAGCGCTGACTGCTTTGCCAGACATTGAAGCAATTTTCTGGCGAGCATCATCCGGAATCGCATAAACGAGAGTGCCGGCAACCGTGTCATCAGAGTTGGCCGCCACTACTGTGAAAGAAACTTTGCCGCGAACGTCATAAACATCTGCCTCGCCGCTTTTCAGCTTGGCAATGACCAGCTTGGGCGCGGTTGTGAAAACGACTTTTTTGGGCGTGAATTGCGGTGCCGTTTGTGCATTGGCAATGACGCTCAATCCAAGCAGACAAACAAAGGCAAAGATAGCTTTCGAAAATTTGGTGTTCATAAATTTATGTTTCTACCTCCAAAACGTGTTTAATATTCAAGGGGGGTTGCCAAATCAACTTTTAAGATCAAAAAGCAAAGTGCGATCAGAAGATTTGGGTTCGGAATGATTGTGAGTTAAGGGCAACTTTGGGCTACAAGAGCGGACAGCTTACGGTTTCACCGGTTTATTTTCAACATCTTCCTCAACTGTAATCAGACGATTGATAGCGGCAATAATGCCTAATCGTTGCCGTTTGGCGTTTATCTGACGTGTCCAACTGCAAAAAAGCTGGTTGACCTGATCCGGCGTTTCGTGAATATCCAACGTCACGGCATCAAAATGCAGCGTTGCATTGCCAACTGCAGTCTCATTTACGGGAACCTGCAATCTAACCAAAGGACATGCGGTGCCGCGCTGAAAATTCACCATCAAATCTTTTTGCGTAATGCTATTGGGAATCTCGGCCAATTTACGCTCGGATGCTTGTGCCAATTTTTGCCGAGCCTCATCGGGCAAAAGATAAACCAGAGTCCCAGTCAAAGAATCGTCTACGTTGGCTTTAACTGCTGTCAGCGTCGCACGTCCCCGCACAACGAAACTTGAACCGTCCACAAGCTTCAGTTTCGCCCCAATCAACTTTGGGGCCGTCATGAAAATGATCGGGGGCTTGGCTTGCTCAACGACTTGCGAGTGAATTTCTGCGCCCAGTCCTGACAATCCAGTCAGACAGGCCAACAGCAGCAACTTGCTTGCAAATTTACCGTTCATCTCGCAATGTGGAACGCGTTTTGGAACGCTTAGGTGATGTTTTGAAAGTTGATTGCGTCGAAACTGTGAAGTGAGGTCGGATCGCATTCAACCAGAATCTAAGTCAGCTTCTTGCTGAAATTTATTAACCTTGCCGGGAAATTAAATTTCAAATGTGATGCGCCCGCCGAAAATTTCCCAGTGAGTTTAACTTTCGCACCAGGCGCATCATCGCAAACTCAAGCCTGCTTAACGCCAACATCTGGCTGGGGTTTCATTATTTTTCCCGTTGATCTTGGTAATGCCCTGACAGATTTGATCACAATTGGGAGCACTCACCCCCGATTGCCATAAAATATCGAGAAATGACCAAAAAGAGAAAGTCGTTGCGCAGTCAGCTTCGCATCGGAGTGGATACCGGGGGCACCTTCACAGACTTCATCGTCGTTTTCAAAAATCGTCAATTCTCATTCAAGGTTCCCTCGACTCCACAAGCTCCCGCACAAGCCATTTTGACCGGGCTCGGCGAAGCGTTATCGCTTCTGGACAAAGAATTTGCAGATTTGGCCGAAGCTGAGGTCGAAATTGTTCACGGCACAACTGTCGCGACCAACGCGCTGCTGGAACGCAAAGGCGCGCGCACTGCACTTGTCACTACCGCCGGGTTTGAAGACGTTATTGAAATCGGTCGCCAGGCTCGTCCGGATCTGTACAATTTGGCGGTGAAACGGTCTGCTCCTTTGATTCCCAGCGAACTGCGATTCGGAGTCAAAGAGCGAATCGGCGCAGATGCCAGCATCATTGAGCCGCTGACCGTGCGCGAGATCACAGCCTTAGTCAAAAAACTGAAGCACGCCGAAATTGAATCTGTAGCAATTTCGCTGCTGTTTTCCTTCTCCAACCCTGAGCATGAAAAACGGATCGCAGAAGCGTTGGAACCACTGGGCGTGCCTGTGTCGGTTTCTCACAAAATCCTGCCGGAATACAGAGAGTTCGAACGCACTTCGACAGTTGTCATCAACGCCTATCTCGCGCCGCGCGTCAGCCACTACCTTGGAGAACTAACCGAAGGACTTTCCCGCAAACTGAAATACCAGGGCGAAACTCGTTTGCGAATCATGCAGTCTTCCGGCGGTTCGATTTCGGCAGAAATTGCCGCGCGCGAACCTGTTCGCACGATTCTTTCAGGCCCGGCTGGCGGAGTTGTCGCCGCCATGCGAATTGCCGATTTGGCTGGTTTCAACGATGTCATCACTTTTGATATGGGCGGAACCTCAACCGACGTAGCCCTGTGTCGCCCCGAAGCCCGCACAACTAACGAAGCTCAAATCACAGGTTTGCCCGTAGCTGTGCCGATCTTGGACATTCACACCGTGGGGGCTGGCGGAGGTTCGATTGCATACGTAGACGAAGGCGGAGCATTGCGCGTCGGCCCTGAATCCGCCGGAGCCGATCCTGGCCCGGCGTGTTATGGATTTGGCATGCGGCCAACCGTGACCGACGCAAATTTGGTGTTGGGCAGATTTGCCGGAGCAGGATTGCTGGCCGGAAAAATGGCTCTGGATGAATTTCGAGCCGCCGCTGTGATGGATCGTCTGGCGGATGAAATGTCGCGCGCATCGTCAAAACTGGTGACGCGCGAACATGCCGCGCTCGGAGTCATTCGCATCGCCAACGCCAACATGGAACAAGCTCTGCGATTGGTTTCAGTTGAACGCGGCCACGATCCCCGAATGTTTTCGCTGGTCAGTTTTGGCGGAGCTGGCGGGTTACACGCGGCAGCGCTGGCCAGCGCGCTCAGAATTCCGCGAGTCCTGATCCCCTTTTTCCCCGGAGCCTTTTCCGCGCTTGGAGTGTTGCTGGCCGATGTCGTCAAAGATTATTCGCGAACGGTCATGCTAACGATTGAATCGAAGGACAAATCCAACTTACCTCGACGAATCGAACGCGAATTTGCCGCGATGGAAAAACTGGCCAAAGCCGATTTACGCGCCGAAGGTTTCGTACCGGACCAAACTAAACTTGTCCGCTTGCTGGCAATGCGTTATCGAGGCCAATCATTCGAACTCGAAGTCGCCGCAGATGCCAACGCCATCGCGCAATTCCACCAAACTCACCGCGAACGTTACGGCCACGCCGACGAACAGAAAGCCGTCGAAATCGTCAGCATCCGCTTGCGAGCCATCGGCGTCACAGACAAACCCCAGCTTAAACAGGAAAAAGCTTTTCGCCGTTACAAAGCCAAACCAGACCGCGAAGCCCTGGTCTGGCTGGGCGACAAACGCCGCAAAGTCGCCGTATTTGATCGAACAGAACTTTCGCCTGGCGCAACCATCACCGCGCCCGCGATTGTGATCGAATACGGCTCAACGACTTTGATTCCGACCGGCTGGCGAGGATCAGTTGATGGATGGCGAAACTTGATCTTGGAATCCTTGCCCTGATGAAAAATAAGAAAACTCAATTGGTGTAACTGTCATTTCAATCTCTTTTGCCGCCTAACACGGTTTGGCCGCGATGATTGACGATCAAGCTCAGAATCAGAAAGAATCCTTGTCCACACACGCAATGGCTGAAAATCCGCATGTGTTATTGCTACGCTGGCTTTCACCTGACGAGGAACAAGCCGTCAGGCGTTACCAGAATTTGCGCCAAAAACTTGTCGTGCTGTTTGCAAGACGCGGCGTGTTTTCATCTGTCGCCGAAGAACTGGCCGACGAAACCTTGGAGCGCACCGGTCACAGATTGGCTGCCGGAGAGGTGATCCGGCACGCCGAGCCAATGGCTTATCTTCATGGTGTGGCGAAAAATGTCTTGCTCGAATACTGGCGCAAGCAGCAAAAACAGGCTGGCAGGGAAATCCCGCTTGATGATCTGTTATCGCTCAACATAAACAGGGTGGAATTCAGCCTTCCACACCAAAACGAATGGGAAGAACAAAAAGAGCGACAACGTTTGCTGGAATGTCTGGATAAATCTTTGAGCACCCTGTCGCCAGAAGACGAAGCACTGCTACGGACTTGCTACCACGAGGATTCAAATCAGCAAGCCGCCAATCGCCGAGCGGCGGCCAAACGGTTGAATTTGATGGAAAATAGCTTACGCGCCAATCTGCACCGCCTCTGTCAGACGTTGAAACGCAAAGTTCGCGCCTGCGTGGAGCGTCATCAAAAATAACCGCAACATTTAATGCCTGACCGGCACAATCTTATGACCAGATCAAATGACAACCCGGCGGAGCGCGAAGTGACCAACTATTTACTGGGAGAATTGTCCGACGAAGAGCAGACGAATTTCGAGATTCGCTACCTTGCCGACGATTCCTTGTTCGAGCAAATGTTGCTGATCAGACAGGATTTGATTGACGGATATATTCGCCATCATCTGGACGCGCAAACCCGCGAAAAATTCGAGCGTCACATTTTGGCCACGCCCGAAGGCCAAAAAGATGTCGCCTTTGCCAGCGCGCTCCGCGAAAAGCTGAATCAATCCGCAGAGCCAAATATTGCAAATGTGCGTAGTTTCAAATTATCAGATTGGTTGGGTGTGTGGTCGTTTCGTGAATTGACCCTGGTCGGAGCATCGGTCGTATTATCTATCTTTGGTGTGTGGCTGTGGAAAACTCAACAACCGCTGAACACAAAACTTGCCTCTAACAACCCGCAAACGCAACCAACATTGACAGAGTTCCCCTCGCCTAATCCAACTGCTGCGCCATCGCCTATCCTTACTCCGTCGCCCAGTGATTCCACAAAACACTATGATCTGCTGACGATCAACTTATTGGGCAGTTCCAGGTCCTCGTTGGATGTGACGGAGATATTACTTCCCGGCGGAGATTATCGCCCTCACTTAAATGTACGGCTCGGCTTCGAACCGGTCGCAATGCGTTGCCATATCACCTTAAAAACGCCGGATGGAAGAACGTTTGCACGTAATAACGCACCTGTTTACCAACAAGACGGGTACTTTGTCCGAATGGATTTTCCACAAGTGAAACTGAAAGCTGGAAATTACGAAGTCATCATTCAGGGACGTGATGCCGATGACAACGCGGAAAAAACGGCTTCACGTTTCTTCCGCTTGGTGCCCAAGACAAGCTCGCGGCCCGGCGTTCATTGATTGAGCGGCTTCCATTCGCCGATGCAGATGAAGTTCGCCCAGTAATATGGATTCGGGAACACCCCGGCACGCAACATTTTCAACTGAGCTTGCTGCAACGCCTCTGCCCTGCCCATTTTCGCATTCAGGTTCCTGTAAAAATCCTGCATCAATTTTTGCGTCGCTTCGTCGTCAGCGCGCCACAAGCTGGAAACCTGAGTTTCGGCTCCGGCCAATACCAACGCTCGCCTCAGCCCAAACACGCCTCGCCATTTTTGACGTCGCCGTTGCCAGTGTCACACGCAGAGAGCACGACCAATTGAGTTCCCCACAAATCCAGCGCCGCGACTTCAAACGCAGTCAGAATGCCATCGTCATTTCCGCTTTTCCGCGCATTGGCTCCCGCCAGTGCCAGCCCTGAACGCAGCAATGGGTTTTCCCATTTCTGGCTGGCATTCGCCAAAAAGAACCCGTGCGTGGCCAGGTGAATGACCCTGGGAGAGGGTTTCTCCCGGCCCATCTGTTTGAAGGCTGTTTCCGTGGCCGACGAATCGCTGAGTTGAACAACCTCGAATTGCCGGCTTTCTAAAAAATGCGCGACCTCTTTGGCCTCGTCGAACGCGTAGCGCGGCGGGTTCGATGTGCGCGTGACGCTGTCGGCCCGCACCAGGCCGGCGTGTCCCAGCATGCCCACCGTGATCGCAACGCCCATCACGCCGCCGATCTGGCGCGTGGCCTGGTTGACGGCCGCGCCCACCGCGTAGTGGGCCGGGGGCAGGCGATTGACGGCGGCAGCCGACAGCGATGGCAGCACCAGGCCCACGCCG
>ERZ650309.199-NODE-199-length-29889-cov-5.457565_pt1 | contig 29889 bp, 30 predicted proteins | sample MGYA00376245_ERZ650309 | MGnify/ENA primary metagenome ERZ650309 (study PRJEB26733, sample SAMN07839294) | wastewater metagenome | biome: urban; feature: wastewater treatment plant; material: waste water | place: USA: North Carolina | collected 2016-04-26 ... | reverse complement strand
CGAGCAGCGGAGCCGTCTCGTCGCGGTACACCCGGAACCGGTTGCGGATGACGTCCTCGGTGTCGTCGGCGCGGCCGCGGCCCTGCAGCCGGGCGACCAGCTCGTCCTCGGGCACCCGGAACTCCAGCACCGCGTCCAGCGACAGGCCGCGGCGGGCCAGCATCGCCGCCAGCGCCTCGGCCTGCGCCACCGACCGGGGGTAGCCGTCAAGGATGAAGCCGTCGGCGACGTCGGCCTGATCAAGGCGGTCGTCGACCAGGTCGTTGGTCAGGCTGGCCGGGACCAGATCGCCGGCGTCGAGGTACTTCTTGGCCTCGATGCCCAGCGGGGTGCCGGTGCTGATGTTGTGCCGGAACAGGTCGCCGGTCGAGATCTGGGGAACCCCGAGCTTGTCGGCCAACTGCACCGCCTGGGTGCCCTTGCCTGCGCCGGGCGGTCCGAGCAAAACGATTCTCACCTGAGGAACCCTTCGTAGTTGCGCTGCATCAGCTGGCTCTCGATCTGCTTCACGGTGTCCAGACCGACACCGATCATGATCAGCACGGCCGTGCCGCCGAAGGGCAGGTTCTGCACGCCCCCGCTGTTGCCCATCTCCAGGAACAGGTTCGGTAGCACCGCGATCACGCCGAGGTAGATCGACCCGGGCAGCGTAATACGGCTCAGCACATAGCGCAGATAATCGGCGGTCGGCTTGCCCGGCCGGATGCCCGGGATGAAGCCGCCGAACTTCTTCATCTCATCGGCCCGCTCGTCGGGATTGAACGTGATGGAGACGTAGAAGTAGGTGAAGAAGATGATCATCCCGAAGTAGATGAGGATGTACGTCGGGTCGGCGGGGTTGGTCAGGTGGGCGGCGACGAACTTCTCCCACCAGCCGTTGCCGGGCTCGGACTTGCCCATCTGGACCAGCTGCGTGATCACGTGCGGGATGGTCAGCAACGACAGCGCGAAGATGACCGGGATGACGCCGGCCTGGTTGACCTTCAGGGGCAGGTAGGTGGAAGTGCCGCCGTACATCTTGCGGCCCACCATGCGCTTGGCGTACTGGACCGGGATGCGGCGCTGACCCTGCTCGACGAACACCACGCCGATGATGATCAGCAGGGCGGCCAGGCAGACCAGGCCGAAGATCATGCCGCCGCGGCTGTCCAGGATGGACTTGCCCTCGGACGGGATGCGGGCGGCGATGCCGGCGAAGATCAGCAGCGACATGCCGTTGCCGATGCCGCGTTCGGTGATCAGCTCACCCATCCACATCACCAGCGCGGCGCCGGCGGTCATCACCAGGACGATCACGACCAGGGAGAAGATGCTGCTGTCCTGCAGGATGTCCAGGGAGCAGTTCTTCAGCAGCACACCGTTGGCGGCCATCGCGACGATGCCGGTGGCCTGCAGCATCGCCAGCGCGATCGACAGGTACCGGGTGTACTGCGTCATCTTGGCCTGGCCGGCCTGGCCTTCTTTGCGGAGCTGCTCGAAGCGCGGGATGACCACGCCGAGGAGCTGCACGATGATGCTGGCCGTGATGTACGGCATGACGCCCACCGCGAACACCGTCAGCTTCAGTAGCGCGCCACCCGAGAACAGGTTGATCAGCGAGTAGACCTGCGCCGAGCCACTGCCCTGCGCCTCGCCGATGCACTTCTGCACGTTCTGGAAGTTCACCCCAGGGGACGGCAGCGATGCGCCGACCCGATACAGAACGACAAGTCCAATGGTGAAGAGGATCTTGCGTCTGAGATCGGCCGTTCGCAGCGACGAAATGAAAGCCGAAAGCACTCTTCCTCCTGCGCAGCCGAGCTCTGGGTCGCGGCGTGCCAATGGGGCTGGTCAGGTCCAGCGTTTGGGTTAAGTCATGCGCGTCCGACCGCAGGTTCACTACCTGCGCGGGCGCGCCGTCAAATCAGTCTACGAGAGTAACAGTTGCCACCCTTGGACTCGCATCTGGCGGTCTCCCGCCGGCTCGCGGACCTGTCCACCCCGCTCCACCCGCGCGTTCAGATGGAAGGCGTACAGTCGCGGAGGTTGTTACATGAGCTAACTATCAGGCGCTACGACAGGAGCCGCCATGGCACGCACCGACAATGACCGCTGGGACCTGGCCTCCAGTGTGGGCGCCACCGCCACCATGGTGGCGACCGCCCGGGCATTGGCCTCCAGAGAGACCGACCCCCTGATCCGGGATCCGTACGCCGAGCCACTGGTGCGGGCCGTCGGGATGGATTTCTTCACCAACCTGCTGGACGGGCAGGTCGGCACCGATGAGGTCACCTCGGCGATGACCTCGATGATGGCGGTGCGCACCAAGTTCTTCGATGACTTCTTCATCGCCGCCACGACAGATGCCGGCATCCGGCAGGCCGTCATCCTGGCTTCCGGGCTGGATTCGCGGGCTTACCGCCTGCCCTGGCCCACCGGCACCGTCGTCTACGAGATCGACCAGCCCGAGGTGATCGGGGCCAAGACCGCGACCATGACCCAGATCGGCGCCTCCCCCACCGCCGAACGTCGCACCGTGTCCGTCGACCTTCGCGACGACTGGCCTGCCGCGTTGAAGGCGGCGGGCTTCGACACCACCGCACCGACTGCCTGGAGCGCAGAGGGCCTGCTGGTCTATCTCCCGCCCGAGGCCCAGGACAAGTTGTTCGACAACATCACCGCCCTGTCAGCGCCCGGCAGCCAGCTTGCGACCGAATACCACTCCGACGACGGCGCGGGGCTGCGCGCCCGCAGCGCGTCCATCAGCGACCAGTGGCGGGCGCAGGGCCTCGATCTCAACCTGTCCGAACTGTGGTACCAGGGCGACCGCAATTCGGTGGTCGACTACCTCACCGGCCACGGCTGGCTCACCACCGCGCGCCCCCGCACCGATGTCTGGGCCGACTACGGTCGCCCCTTCCCCGACGCCACGTCTGAAGCCGGCGCCGCGTTGCGCAATTCTCTCGCAGTGACCGCTACCAAGAAATAAGGAGATTGACGATGGCACGCACCGATGGTGATTCCTGGGACCTTGCCTCCAGCGTCGGCGCCACCGCCACCATGGTGGCCGGGCAGCGCGTCCTTGCTCACCGCGAGCAATTGATCGACGACCCCTACGCCGAGCCGCTCGTCCGCGCGGTGGCCATCGACCTGCGCGAGGACTGGGTGAAAGCCCTGCAGGACAACGGCTTTGATCCATCAGCCCCGACGGCTTGGATCGCCGAGGGGCTGTTGATCTACCTCCCGCCGGAAGCCCAGGACACGCTGTTCGACAACATCACCGCCATCTCCGCACCGGGCAGTTACCTGGCCACCGAGCAGGTCGGAGACATGTCCGGGTTCAACGATGGCCGCTTCGCCGAGATGCGCGAACGGATGCGTGAGCTGGGCTCCACGATCGAGATGACCGATCTGGTCTATCAGGGCGAACGTACCCAGCCCGCCGATTATCTCGAGAGCCTCGGCTGGGATGTCACCGCACGGACCGCCGAAGATGCCCACGCCGACAACGATTTCGAACTCACGGCCGACGGCATGGACCGCGCCTTCAGCGATCTGCGGTACGTGCGGGCCGTACTGGCTCAGAAACGGTAGGCGCCCAACCACAGCGCGCTGGCGCCCGTCAGCGACCGCTCGGCCTGGCCGAGCGCTCCGACCAGCGAACGCCCCAACAGTGCCGCCACCGCGTCAGGCAATGACGCGGCGGCGGGCTGCGATGAAGCCTTGGGCCGCAGGTGATCCAGCAACGACGAGCCCGGATAGCTGACCACCTTCACCGAGGACTCCGGGTCCAGCCCGGCCAGCACCTTGGCCCTGCGCACCGCGGTGCGCAGGCCGCCGAGTTCGTCGACCAGACCACGGTCCATGGCGTCGGCGCCGGTCCACACCCGACCACGTGCCACCTCGTCGACCGCCTCGACGCTGAGGTTGCGTCCTTCGGCGACACGCTCGACGAAGTCGGTATAGAACAGGTCTGCCTCGGCCTCCACGTGAGCATGCTGGGCTTGTGTGAACGGCTTGTTCGCCGACCACGCGTCGGCATTGTCGTTGGTGCGCACCGAATCTGACCCCACGCCAAGGCGTTCCTTGAGGCCCTTGGTGACCAGCTTGCCGGTCACCACGCCGATCGATCCGGTGATGGTGCCCGCGTTGGCGACGATGTGGTCGGCGGCCATCGACACGTAGTAGCCACCGGATGCAGCGACCGAACCCATGGACGCCACGACCGGTTTACCGGCTTCACGCAACCGCACCACCTCGCGCCAGATGGTCTCCGAACCGGTCACGGCGCCGCCGGGGCTGTCCACCCGAAGTACGACTGCGTCGATGTCGTCGTCGGCGCCCGCCTCACGCAACGCTGCGGCGATGGTGTCACCCCCGGCACTCGACGGCCCCGGAGGGAACGCACTCGGCCCGCCGCGGCCACTGACGATCGGGCCCGCCAACGTGACGACGGCAATGGTCGGCTTGCGCTTGAGGCCAGGAATCGGCGGGACCTCGGGAAGCATGTGCCCCGCAGTGGCTTTGGCATACCGGGTGAGGTAGAGCCGCGGTGGGGCGTCCTTGCTGTCCGATTCTGCTGTACCACCGACCAATTCACCGATCCGCCGGTACGCCTCATCGCGAAAACCGATGCGGTCCAACAGCTTTGCGCTGAGGGCATCATCACGAAGGAGAGGGGCCCGGTCCACCAGCGTGTCGAGTTCATCGGCACCTATGTGGCGTGATTGGGCGATCGCGGCAAGCACCTGGGCATGCAGGCTCTCGATGAGCCGACTGTCGGCCTCCCGGTGCGGCTCGGTGTAAGCGTCTTGGGTGAACATGTTGGCCGCCGACTTGTATTCGCCTCGGGCCACGAACTGGGCCTCGATACCGGCCTTGTCGAACGCGTCGCGCAGGAACATCGGGCTGGTGGCGAAACCCACCAGCCCGACGGTGCCCGACGGCTGCATCCACACTTCCCGGAACGCCGAGGCCAGGTAGTACGACAGCGTGCCGGGATACGTCTCGGCCCACGCGACAGACGGCTTGACCGCGCTGAAGGCCGCAACTGCTTCACGCAGTTCCTGCACCGGTCCTGCTGCGGCAGCGGGCAATTGGACACGGGCGATCAACCCGGTGACCCGATCATCTTGCGCTGCACGGTGAATGGCGGCAACGGCCTCGCGCAACACGATCGGCTTCGCATGACCCGTCACGAGCGCGATCGGGTCGAAACCTGCGGTCTCCGGTGGCAGAGTCTGCAGATCGAGCTCGAGCACACAGCCGTTCGGGACGCCGTGGTGACGTGCGGTGTCGACCTTCCGGACGATGGCACGCAGGTCGTCGACGCCGGGCATGCTCGGCAAGAAAGAGCGCATCTTCCCGAGCCTACCGACTCGTCCAATTCTGCCGAGAAGAACTGTTGACACGCGGCGATCGGTCGTCGGAGTTATGCTCGGGTTCCATCCGTCACCTGTCACCATGGGAGCACGCCATGACGAAGTTCAATCATGTTGCCCCGGTGGCAATCTCCATTGTCGCAGCGTCTTTGCTGAGCGCCGCGCCGGCAGTTGCCCAACCCGGTGCGGACTGTCAGTTCGGCGCCGGTTCCGCATGCGCATCAATGCCTGAAGACGACTATTCCGACATCATCTTCTACGGCCCGGGCAGACGAGGGGGCTGGGGTTACGGGGGCCTCGGCGGTCTCTACGGAGACAATGTCGGGCCGGGCATTTCCGCAGGCCCCGGCTGATCGTCGGATAGCCATCGTCTGCCGAGCAGACGCAGACCTGCTGCCGTACGCAGCGAAATGAGCAGTTTTCTGGCTGCTCGCGGGACACACTGATGGCCATGGTGCTCAAGGTCTCCGTCCCGTCCGACATGATCCACGGCGACGCCGACGAAGGCTACGGAAAAGTAGCCGAGGCCTTCCGCGCCAACTTCGCCGCCGGCCACGAAATCGGCGCTGCCGTGTGCGTGTACCGCGACGGCCGCAAAGTCGTCGACATGTGGGGCGGCTACCGCGACGGGACAACCCGGGCGCCGTGGCAGGCCGACACCATGGTCAACATGTTCTCGTCGACGAAAGGTGTTGCAGCACTGACCATTGCGCACGCCGTGTCGAAGGGGCTGCTGGATTACGACGCCAGGGTCGCGGACTATTGGCCCGAATTCGCGGCACAGGACAAGGGCGAGGTCACCGTCCGTCAGCTGCTGGCCCACCAGGCTGGGCTGTGTGTGCTGACGCCCAATCCCCTGCTGTCCGACATCGCTGATCCCGTCCGACTCTCCCCCATCCTCGCGGCCCAGAAGCCGGCATGGGCGCCGGGCACCCGGCACGGCTACCACGCCATCACCGTCGGCTGGTACGAATCAGAACTGATCCGGCGCACCGACGGACGCACGTTGGGCCGCTATCTGGCGGACGAGATCGTCGGGCCGCTGGGCCTCGACCTGCACATCGGATTGCCCGACTCCGTCGACCGCGGCAGGCTTGCCACGCTGCATCAGTGGCAGCGATACGAAGCGCTTCAGCATGCCCGCGTCATGCCGCCCGGATTCCTGCTGGGCAGCCTCAACCCACGTGGACTGTTGGCCAGAGCCGCGGCCATCCCCGCCGATATCGATCCGTACGCCGGCGACTACAACACCGACCGGGTGCGACGCGTCGAGATCCCATCGGCCAATGGCACCGGGACTGCCCGTGCACTCGCGCACCTGTACGGTCAGGCCGCCCTCGGTGGTGCTGAATTGGGCTTCACTCCGGCGGTTTTCGAGGCCTTGACGGCGCCGGCACGGAACCCGTCCGGCGGGGTCCGCGACATGGTGCTGCACATGGATGGCGCGTACTCACTCGGTTTCAGTAAGCAGTTCCCGCGGATGATGTTCGGCTCGTCGTCGCGTGCGTTCGGCACCTGCGGGTTCGGTGGCTCCTTCGGTTTCGCCGACCCTGACACCGGAGTCGGATTCGCCTACGTGATGAACCGATTGGGCTTCCATCTGGTCAGCGACCCACGCGAATTGGCGCTCCGCCAAGCGCTCTTCCGTGACGTGCTGGGTACGCGCGTGCAGACCTGAACCAATATCGGGTGCATACGCCGCCACGAAGTACTGACATGCCCGTCAATACGTGTCAGAATGAACCCTACGGGCAGCGCCGCTTAGCCACATCTCGCCGAGCAAACAGCAAATGCCCGGCGCCGGAGGCGGGCATGAGAACCGGAAGCTACATCGGTTACGTCGGCGGGTTGGCCGCGGCCGTGGGCGTGGGTGCAGCAGTGGCGATCTCGCTGGGCGCGCCTACCGCGTCAGCGGATGACTCAGCCGGCAACACGTCCCGACAACCACATTCCTCGTCAACGCCAGCCCGCGGCGACCCGACCAAGAACCCATCTCAGTCGAACAAGCGCGCGGCATCGCGGACCACAACGACCACTGGATCTCTATCAGCGGTAGCGCCGCCTCCGACCCGAACCCTTTCGATGCAGGCATCCACGGCCATCTCGCCGGCACCGCCCGCACATTCGAATTCCCCCAACGACAGGTCAGCCGCCGATAACCCGCTGGTATTCGGTCTCCTGCAGTTGTCGCACCGCCCGAACAAGCCAACCTCACTGAGTCCCTCGCCGGTACCTGTCAGCTCAACCAGTCAACCGCTGACCACGGGCGGCGCCACGCCGGTCGCAGCAGTCCGTGCCGTTCCGGTACCGGCAACCGCTGTGCCGGCAACCGCTGTGCCGGTGCTCGCTGCGGTGACCGGCTCGATAGCAGCGCACGCGCCCATCGGAGTCACCACGAGCCCCAACGGGACCGTCTACACACTCAGCAGCGGATCGGCTGGGTTCTTCGGGATCGGCGCGGTCGCGCCAACAGTGTCCGTCGTGTCCGCATCAACCGGCCAAGTCATCAGGAAAACCCCCGTGAGCTCGTCGGCAAAGGCGATCTTGTCCGGCGACCCCGCCACCGGCAGCGTGTACGTCCTCAACAGCGGATCGGTCACGGTACTCAACGCCGCCGGTGTGGTAACCAAGACCATCAAGGACGGCTCGTCGCCCATAGACATGGCGGTCTCCGGCTCCCACCTATACGTGCTCAACAAGGGGTCGACGGCTTCTTCAGCAGCACACCGAGCTCGATTAGCGTGATCGACACCACCACCAACCAGGTCACTGGGACCTTGAAGCTCAGTTCGACGCCGCGTTCGATCACCGTCGGTTCCACCGGCACCGTATACGTCGCCACCAGCGGCACCAGTGGACGCATCGTGGCGATCAACCCGGCGACGGGCGCAATAATCCAAACCGTTGCTCTCGCAACACCGCTCGGCCGGATCGCCGCGAGCCCGAGCGGCACCGCCCTCTACGCGCTCGCCGTAGGCTTAGCGGGCGCCACATCAGGATCGCTCAAGGTCATCGACACCGCCACGGGCCAGGTCTCCGCGTCGATTCCGGTTGGCCGGGCAGCCAGCGACGTGATCGTCAGCCCTGATGCCGCCAAGGTGTACGTAGCCAACGGTGATGACACAGTCGGCGTCATCGACGCCGTCACCAACACGGTGCTACAAACGGTCGCTGTCGACCCCACCCCCGGTCCCGGCGCCGAACGCCTGGCGATCAGCGCCGATGGCAGCGCCGTCTACGTCACCGACAAACCGGACAACCAGGTGTGGGTGGTGTCTACCGCGCCGGCCGGGGTGTCAAATCTCGGTGGCGTCACTGTCGCAGGCACCCTGTCGGGCTTCCCGTCAGGAACACCACTGGTCAACGCCGGTGGCACCCGAGCCCTCGTCGTGACCGACCGCCCCAGCACCGGCAGCACCCTGGTGGCCACCCTCGATCCCACGACCGGCAAGCAGATCGGCTCGACCATTTCACTGTCAGGTACCACCCTGACTGATCACGGGAGTACGTACCCACCTCTGCTCAGCGCCGACGGAACCCGTGCCGTGGTCACCACCACGGTCACGAACCCGACGACCGCGGCGACCACCACCCGCGTATCCGTCATCGACACCGCCACCGGCGCGCAAGTCGGCACCACCGTCACCATTACCGGCGACCAGTCCTACAGCGCGCGTCTGCTGAACAACGACGGCACCCGTGCCCTCATCACCACCCGAATTTATGACGGCCCCGTCATCGACAATTACACAACACGAGTGGCCGTGATCAACATCGTCACCGGCGCCCAACTCGGCACCACCCTCACCCTTTCCGGTGGCCCCAGCCCCTCGTCCTCAACGTTCAGCGCCGACGGAACCCGTGCTGTCATCAGCACCACACCGCGCAACTACAACCCAGCTACCGATGCCACCCAGGTCGCCTTCCTCGACGCCACCACCGGAACCCAAATCGGAACCACACGCAGTGTCGTCGGGCGCCAACAGGGCCAGTTGCTGATCAATGCGGACGGCACCCGCGCGTTGGTAGCCACCGCGACCCAAGTTGCCGTACTCGACGTTGCGACCGGAACGACGACACATACCTTTACCGGCGCCGTCCAGCCACTGGACGCTGCCCTCAGCCGGGCCCTCATCACCACGACAACCCCAGGCCCGACGACGGGCACCTACACCAACCACGTGGCCTTGGTTGACCTGGGCACTGGCAATCAGATCGGGACCGCAGTCAGCCTGACGAGTAGCTCAGCACCGCAGACACTCCGCAGCCCCGATGGCACCCGCGCACTGTTCTGGGTCAGCGACTACGACGCCGCAACCGCCGCCGACATCACCCAGATTGCCGCGTTCAACACCAGCACCGGAACCCCGATCGGAAACACGCTCGCCCTCACCGGGACCATGTTGTCGCCGTCATTGCAGGTGTGGAGTCCCGATAGCGCCCGAGCGATCGTCACCACCTACACGTACGACAGCGGCGTCTACACCAACCGGACCACAGTGATCGACACCAATACGGGCAATCAAATCGGCACCACCATCGTGCCGGCCACCCTGCCCGCGCTGGCGCCGGTCGTGAGCGCCGACAGCTCCCGCGCCCTGGTGACCACCTCCACGTTGAACGCCGCATCCGGGGACTACCTCATCCGAGCGGCGATGCTCGACACCAGCACAGGAAGCCAAATCGGCACCACGGTGAACCTCGGTGGGGCGTTCCGGACCGCAGCGTACAGCGCTGACGGCACTCGGCTGCTGATCACCACCGCGACCAATACGGCGGTAATCGACACCGCTACCGGCAATCAGATCGGGTCCACCGTCACCGCCGGCGGTACGCCACAGATGAGCCTCGACGGTACCCACGCGGTGGTCATCAGCGTCACTCAGAACACCTCCGGTACCGCAGCCACGTCGATCCAAACGGCAGTAGTCGACTTGGCCACAGGCACTCAAACCGGTGGTACGACCACCATCACCCTCGACGGAATACCGTTGTGGGCTTCGGCGACCGACGCCAACCCGATGCGCCGCGTCATCACCACTTCGGCGTATGACTCGACCATCGGCGACTACGTCATCCGGGCCGTTGTCATCGATGCCACGACCGGCAGCCAGATCGGCAATACAACGCGCTTCGTCGGCGCCATGGCCGGTCCCCCGGTCCTCAGCGCAGATGGCTCACGCGCGATGATCACCACCGTGACCCAGAACAAGACCACCCATGTAGCTGTCATCCAGATTGTGTAGCGGACCATACGGCCCATACGGCAGCGAAAAAAAGAGCCCCCGCCACAAGGCGGGGGCTCTTTTTGTAGAGCAGTTACAGCTCGGTCGCGCTACCACCGGCAGCGGTGATGGCCTCACGGGCGCTACCGCTGAACTTGTTGGCGGTGACGTCGAGCTTGACGGCCAGCTTGCCGTCGCCGAGTACCTTGACCAGGTTGTTCTTGCGAACCAGGCCGGCGGCCACCAGCTCGTCCACGCCGACGGTGCCGCCCTGCGGGAACGCCTTGGCGAGGTCGCCGACGTTCACCACCGCGTACTCCGTGCGGAAGCGGTTGCGGAAGCCCTTGAGCTTCGGCAGACGCATGTGGATCGGCATCTGGCCACCTTCGAACGTCACGGGGACGTTCTTGCGGGCCTTCGTACCCTTGGTGCCGCGACCAGCGGTCTTACCCTTGGAGCCTTCACCACGACCGACGCGGGTCTTGGCCTTCTTGGAACCGGCGGCCGGCTTCAGGTCATGCAGCTTGATGACGCTCATTTACGCCTCCTCAACATCAACGAGGTGGGCGACCACCGCGAGCAGACCACGGGTCTGCGCGTTGTCCTCGCGGACGACGGACTGGCGGATCTTGCGCAGACCCAGTGAACGCAGGCTTTCGCGCTGCTTCCACCGAGCGCCCACGGTGCCACGCACCTGGGTGATCTTCAGTTCAGCCATGTTTTATGCCGATCCTTCACGCGCGGCCGATGCGGCCAGCGCTTCTGCCTCACGCCGGGCCCGCAGCATGCCGGCCGGCGCAACATCTTCGATGGGCAGGCCACGACGGGCTGCCACTTCCTCGGGACGCTGCAGCTGCTTCAGCGCGGCAACGGTGGCGTGCACCACGTTGATCGCGTTGTCGCTGCCCAGCGACTTGGCCAGGACGTCGTGCACGCCGGCGCATTCCAGCACTGCGCGAGCCGCACCACCGGCGATAACACCGGTACCCGGGCTGGCCGGACGCAGCATCACGACACCGGCAGCGGCCTCGCCCTGCACCGGGTGCACGATGGTGCCACCGATCAGCGGGACACGGAAGAAGCCCTTACGAGCCTCCTCGACACCCTTGGCGATGGCGGCCGGAACTTCCTTGGCCTTGCCGTAGCCGACGCCCACCATGCCGTGGCCGTCGCCGACGATCACCAGTGCGGTGAAGCTGAAGCGTCGACCACCCTTGACCACCTTCGAGACGCGGTTGATGGTGACAACGCGCTCGATGTAGTTGCTCTTTTCACCGCGATCATCGCGGCCACCACGGCCACCGCGATCATCGCGGCGACCCCGGCCGTCGCGGTCACCACGACCGCCACGGTTGTCCTGCGCCGAAGCGGCGCCAGCCTGCTCGGCCATCATGCAGTCCTTCCGGTCATCATCAAGTCAATCATCAGAACGTCAACCCGCCTTCACGTGCGGCATCGGCGAGGGCAGCGATGCGGCCACCGTAGGTGTACCCACCGCGGTCGAACACCACCTCGGAGATGCCGGCAGCCTTGGCGCGCTCGGCGATCAGCTGACCGACCCGGGTGCTGACGGCCTTCTTGTCACCGTCGACGGCACGGACGTCGGCCTCGATCGACGACGCGGCAGCCAGCGTGGTGCCGGTCAGGTCGTCGATGACCTGGACGTGGATGTGCCGCGAGCTGCGGTTGACCATCAGACGCGGACGCTCGGACGTGCCGGCGACCTTCTTGCGCAGACGTGCGTGACGACGCAGACGGGCTACCCGACGAGTCTCGGAGATGTTCTTGCCCACCGGCTTGCGCTTGGCAGTTTCAGTGTTTGCCATGGCTTACTTACCTGTCTTTCCGACCTTGCGGCGGATGGTCTCACCCTCGTAGCGAATGCCCTTGCCCTTGTACGGGTCCGGGCGACGCAGACGACGGATGACCGCCGAGATCTGGCCGACTTTTTGCTTGTCGATGCCGGACACCGAGAACTTGGTCGGTGTTTCGACTGCGAACGTGATGCCCTCGGGGGCCTCGATCAGCACCGGGTGGCTGTAGCCGAGCGCGAACTCCAGGTTCGAGCCCTTGGCCTGCACGCGGTAACCAACACCGAAGATCTCCATCTTGGTGGTGTAACCCTGGGTCACACCGGTCACCAGGTTGGCGATCAGGGTGCGCGACAGACCGTGCAACGAACGGTTGCGACGCTCGTCGTTCGGACGGGACACCACGATGGCGCCCTCGTCGTTGCGCGAAACCTCAAGCGGCTCAGCGACATCGAGAACCAAGGTGCCCTTGGGGCCCTTGACCGCGACGTTCTGGCCGTCGATCGTGACGTCGACTCCGGACGGAACCGGAACCGGCTGCTTTCCAATACGCGACATGTTATTGAGTCCCCCTACCAGACGTAAGCGAGGACTTCGCCGCCCACGCCCTGTCGAGCTGCCTGGCGGTCGGTGAGCAGGCCGGTGGATGTGGAGATGATCGCCACACCCAGGCCACCCAACACGCGGGGCAGGTTGGTGGATTTCGCGTAGACCCGCAGGCCGGGCTTGGAAACCCGACGCAGCCCGGCGATGCTTCGCTCGCGGCTGGGGCCGTACTTGAGTGACACAACGAGGCTCTTGCCCACGCGGGCGTCCTCGGTGCGGTAGTCAGTGATGTAACCCTCCTTCTTGAGGATCTCGGCGATGTTCGCCTTGATCTTCGAGTGGGGCAGGGTCACCTCGTCGTGGTACGCCGAGTTGGCGTTGCGCAGACGTGTCAAGAAGTCTGCGATCGGATCCGTCATGGTCATGACAGCCGGTTCACCTTCCTCGCGGCGGTTCCGCCCCATCGAAATCGATTGGGAGGCCTACCGCGCCTTTTTTAAGTGGTCTTTTGGTCTTCGAGTTCCGGCGGAACTACCAGCTGGACTTCTGCACACCCGGCAGTTCGCCGGCATGCGCCATCTCGCGCAGGCAGATCCGGCACAGGCCGAACTTGCGGAACACGGCGTGCGGACGACCGCACTTGTTGCAACGGGTGTACCCGCGCACGGCGAACTTCGGCTTCTTGTTGGCCTTGTTGACCAGTGCCTTCTTTGCCATAACTCAGTTCTCCTTGAAGGGGAAGCCCAGGGCCCGCAGCAACGCACGGCCTTCGTCATCGGTGGTCGCCGAGGTGACGACGGTGATGTCCATACCCCGCGGCCGGTCGATCGAGTCGACGTCGATCTCGTGGAACATCGACTGCTCCGTGAGGCCGAAGGTGTAGTTGCCACTGCCATCGAACTGCTTCGACGACAGACCACGGAAGTCGCGGATACGCGGCAGCGCGATCGAGATCAGCCGGTCCAGGAACTCCCACATCCGGTCGTTGCGCAGCGTGACGCGTGCGCCGATCGGCATGCCCTCGCGCAGCTTGAACTGAGCGATCGACTTGGTGGCCTTGCGGATCTCAGGCTTCTGGCCGGTGATCAGGGCGAGGTCGTTGACCGCACCGTTGATCAGCTTGGCGTCACGGGCAGCGTCACCGACACCCATGTTCACGATGACCTTGACCACGCCCGGGATCTGCATGACGTTGTCGTACTTGAACTCGTTGTTGAGCGCGTCGCGGATTTCCTCGCGGTAGCGCGCCTTCAACCGAGGCTGAACCTTTTCCACTGTGGTCATCTCAGATGTCCTTGCCATTGCGCTTGGAGACGCGGACCTTCTTGCCGCTCTCCTCATCGACGCGGTAGCCGATGCGAGTCGGGTTGCCGTCAGAATCCACGACCATCACGTTGGACACGTGGATCGCGGCCTCCTGGGTCACGATGCCGCCGGAAGAAGCGCCACGCTCGTTGGTCGAAACCGCGGTGTGCTTCTTGATCCGGTTGACGCCCTCGACCAGAACCTTGTTACGAGTCGGGTAGGCCGCGATGACCTTGCCCTTCGCGCCCTTGTCCTTGCCGGCGATGACGAGAACGGTGTCGCCCTTGTGCACCTTCATTTACAAAACCTCCGGAGCCAGCGAGACGATCTTCATGAACTTCTTCTCGCGCAGTTCACGACCGACCGGCCCGAAGATGCGGGTACCGCGGGGGTCGTTGTCGTTCTTGATGATCACGGCGGCGTTCTCATCGAACTTGATGTAGCTGCCGTCCGGACGACGACGTTCCTTCACGGTGCGCACCACGACGGCCTTCACCACATCACCGCGCTTGACGTTGCCGCCAGGGATGGCGTCCTTGACGGTCGCCACGATGATGTCGCCGATCCCGGCATAGCGCCGCGACGAACCGCCGAGAACACGGATGCACAAGATCTCCTTGGCGCCCGTGTTGTCGGCGACCTTCAGTCGCGATTCCTGCTGAATCACTCGATCTCCTCGATATCTGTGCACGACAAGCAGCACGAAACTGCTCGACGTACGCGGTCTTTGTTACCTAAAGGCACGCAGGGTTTTCGCGAACGACAACCGAGGTCTGCCCAAGGCAACCCCTAGAGCTTAGGCGATGCCCTGCGGATAGCCAAATTGCTGCGGTTTTGGTATCCGCGCCCGGGTCCAGAACGACGAAATGGTCGCTACCCGCGGTGGGTAGCGACCATTTCGTCGATCTCGCGACGGTCTACGTGCCGAAGCCCCAGCCCAGCACCCGCGAGGTGAACAGCACCAGGCCCAACGACACCGTGGCCACCACGACCAGGCCGATCACCGCGACGACCAGTGGCCGCCACCCGGTGCGGGCGATCTGCCGGAAGTCGGTCGACAGGCCCACCCCCGCAAACGTCAGCAGGAACGCCCACTTGGAGATGTTGGCCAGGTTGGTCACCTGCCCCTTGCTCAACAAACCGGCCGTGACGACGGCCGAGACCGCCAGGAAGCCGAGCACGAACTTGGGGAACTTCTGCCAGACGAACGTCGCCTTGGCCTTGAAACCTGATGCGACGGCGTCGGCTTCACCTCTGGCCGCCCAGTAGATGGCGAACCCGAGGACCACGAAGCCGATCAGCGCATTGCGGACCGACTTCACCAGGACCGCGACCTTGCCGGCCTCTTCCGAGTAGAGGAATCCGGTTGCGGTGGTCTCTGCGGTGTTGTCCACGGCGAGTCCGGCCCACAGACCGAATTCATGGCTGCTCAGTCCGATGGCGTGCCCCAGCGGAGGTAATACGAACAACGCGACGGCACCCAGCGCGAGGATCGACGCGATGGCATAGCTGACATCTGAATTGCGCGCGCGAATGGCACCCTTGGCCGCGATGATCGCGGACACGCCGCAGATCGAGGTGCCGATGGCCAGCAGTGATCCGAGCTTGCCCGACAACCCGAACCAGCGCGCCGCGGCGATGATGATCGCGCCGGCGACCGTCATGTCGACGAGGATCTGCAGCAGGCTGGTCGCCCCGAGTTTGAGGACATCGCCCAGCACGAACCGGGACCCGAGCACCACGATGCCGACTTTGAGCCAGAATTCGTAGGTCGCCACCCCCGGCCGAAAAATACGATGCAGCCCAACGGTATTGGTGATGACCAGGCCGATCACGATGGCCCACAGCACGAATTCGATGTCGGGCACGCGCCAATGCTGATGTTTGGCCAGCGCCAGCCAGCCGACCTCTGCGTACTTGCCGGCCAGGCCCACTGCCACCAAGAGCAAGACACCGGGCACCAGGTCCAGGAGCCCGCGCGCACCGGGGCGCGGCTGCTCCGATTCGAGCTGGTCCTCGGTATCTGTGGCTTCGATACTCATCGCGTCACCACCCGATCTTCGGCAGCACGCCGACCACTGCCAGGGCCGTGACTGCCAAGCCCAGAATCGTTGCCCACCAGTCAGTTCCGAGCCGGCTAGCCCAATTCGTCGCCGCTTCTGGTTCTGTCATCACAAAACTCCTGTCACCCAAAGTTGCGCTCATCGTGGTGTACGACGGAGGCGGCCGACAGGTATGGAATCGTGCTGAATTTGACTCGCGCGCAGGTCAGGCGATGCAGCGGAAACCGATGTGGGTCGTCGCACTGTCTTGCGACTGCGGTGATCTCGCAGCCGGACGGTAGCGGTGGCAGTACTCGGGTGCGCACAGATGCGACCCGCCTTTGAGGGCATGCGTGATGCTGGGATCGGGGTCAGCCGGGGGGCAGCACGCAGGGGCTGTAGGAGCAGGTCCGGTGAACGCTGTCGCGGTCCATTCCCAGACATTGCCGATCATGTCGGCGAGGCCAAATGCGTTGCGCGGGAATGTGCCCACGGGCGAGGTGCCGACCCAGCCCAGCGCACCCGAGTTCTGGTAGGGGAAGCGCCCCTGCCAGGTGTTGGCCATGAGTTGACCTTCCGGCGCAACGTCATCACCCCAGGTGTAGATGGTCTCGGATCCGGCGCGCGCGGCGTATTCCCACTGCGACTCGGTCGGGAGTTTGCGCCCGGCCCAGTGGGCGTAGGCCAGCGCGTCGACGTAGGACACCTGCACGACCGGATGGTCCGCATTGTCTTCCCAGCTACTGCCCGGCCCGAACGGCCGACTCCAGCACGCGCCCGGGGCCCAGTCCCACCATTGGCGCCAGTCGTGCAGCGGGACCGGCCCGCTGGTCGGGCGGAACACCAGTGCGCCGGGGACCAGATCTTCCTCTGCCACACCGGGATACAGGGCCGGATCCATCGGGCGTTCAGCGACCGTGACATAGCCGGTGTCCGAGACGAATTCGGCGAACTGGGCATTGGTGACCGGGTGCTCCTCGATGGCGAACGGGCCTACCGAGGCTGTCCTGACCGGACGCTCCTCCGGATAGAAGTCATTGCACCCCATCGAGAATTCGCCACCCGGCAGATCGATCAGGGAGGTGAGCGTCACGTCAGCGAGCCTAGCCCGTGATCGTCCGATACCAACCGAGAAGCCGTCACAATGTCGGCCCCACAGCGCCGTCATCGATATATATGCATGACGGCGCTCTCAGGCTGACATTGCGTTCGGACCGCGCCACGCCGGCGCCGGTCAGTCCTTCGAAAAAGCCTGGGCGAGTTCGCGTTCCACATCCAGGTAGGGCGTGCCCGAGATATCGAAGACAACCTTGGCGATGGTCCCGCCGGTGAACGGGAACGGCGCCGAGTACGCGCTGCACACCGCCTGCCCCGGATTGCTACCCACCTTGATCCCGCCACCGGCCAGGCCGAACATCCCCGGATGGGTACGCACCGCTGAGCGCGTGGCCACCGGCGCCCCGTCGAGGTACAGCGTCACATCACCGAGTGGGGTGTGGCTGCCCTCGACCGTGCCGGTCCGGTCATAGCGCACGCCGACGATGTGGCTGCCCAGCGGAAGCGGGTCGGACACGGCCACGGCCTGCTCTTCCTCTCCCATGAAGTTGTAGACGTACTGCAGACGGCCGTCCTGGACGAACAGGACGTGTCCGCCGTGTCCTGCCCCGTGTTTGAACAAGACGCCTTCGGCGCCTGCCTCGATATCAACTTCGGCGAATACCGAGAACGACTGTCCGCGCAGCTCGGCGGCCGCTCCGATACCGACTTCGGAGTTGTCCGGGTAATAGATGAACGTCTGCCGATCGCTCGACAGGTAGGGCCGCTCACGCGTCATGGTCTCGAACATGTTCAGGTCGGCCAGTGGCAGACCGTTGTACTTCTCGGCCTCGGCAAACCACAGCGCCTTGAGCTCTTCGAGTTTGGCCGGATTCTCGGCAGCCAGATCGTGGCACTGGCTGCGGTCGGATTCGATGTGGAACAGCTCCCATCGGTCCTTGTCGAAGTGCGCCCAACCGGACGGCGTCGCGGCGTGCACGGTGTTGGCGAACCAACCGTCATGCCAGATGCCGCGCGTGCCGAGCATGGTGTAGAACTGCGTCGTCTTGCCGGAGTCGGCCGACGAATCCTCCAGCACCGCTTTGAAACTCACGCCCTCGAGCGGCTTCTGCGCCACGCCACGGACCTCGGTCGGCTCCTCGATACCCAGCAGGTCGTACACCGTGGGCGTGATGTCCGAGACGTTGACGTAGTTGTCCCGCACTTCGCCGTGCGCATCAATGCCGTTGGGCCAGCTGATGATTGCCGTGTCGGCGATGCCGCCTTCATGCGAGGCGTACCGCTTGAACAGCTTGTATGGCGTGTTGAACGCCATCGCCCAGCCGATCGGATAGTGGTTGTAGGTGTCCGGTGAGCCGAGGGTGTCGAAGTAGCGCATGTTCTCTTCGACGGTGTCGATGTAGCCGTTGAAGAACTTCACCTCGTTCACCGAACCGTTCGGCCCACCCTCGCCGCTGGCACCGTTGTCCGAGATGACGACGATGATGGTGTTGTCGAGTTGACCGGACTCCTCCAGGTAATCGAGAACCCGCCCGATCTGTGCGTCGGTATACGACAGGAACCCGGCGAACACCTCGGCCATGCGGGCGAACAGCTTCTTCTCCTCGTCGCTCAGCCCGTCCCAGGGTCGTACCGTGTCCTGCAGTGGCCATGGCTCACCGTTCGGCCCCTTGACATCCAGGTACGGATTCATGGGCGAGAGCTCGGTGTCGGGCGGCACGATGCCGAGCCGCTTCTGGTTCTCCAGCACCAGGTCGCGATAGGCCTCGTAACCCATGTCGAACATGCCCGCGTACTTGTCGGCCCATTCTTTGAAGACGTGGTGCGGCGCATGCCCGGCCCCCGGGCAGACGTACGAGAACCACGGCTTGTCCGGCGCGATGACCTTGGCGTCCCGGATGAACTCGATGGTCTTGTCCGCCAGGTCTTTTGACAGGTGATATCCCTCTTCGGGAGTGGCCGGTGGCGCGACGGGGTGATTGTCGTACACCAGCTCCGGGTACCACTGGTCGGTCTCGCCGCCCATGAATCCGTAGAAGCGTTCGAAGCCCCGGGCCAATGGCCAATGCCGCTTGGTCGAGGCGAGGTTCGATTCCTCGAGCGGCGTCAGGTGCCACTTGCCGACGCAGTAGGTGTTCCAGCCCCGCTCGGCCAGTACCTCGGACAGCAAGGCGGTCTCAAAAGGTATGCGGCCGTGGCAGTTCGGGAATCCGTCGGTGAATTCCTCGATGGTGGCCATGCCCACCGAGGTGGCATTGCGGCCAGTCAGCAGCGACGCCCGCGTCGGCGAGCACAGTGCGGTGGTGTGGAACTGGGACAGCCGGACGCCTTTGTCCGCGATGCGCCGCATGGCCGGCATATCGACCAGGCCACCGAAGCAGTCCCAGGTGGCGATGCCGGTGTCGTCCCACACCAGGTAGAGCACGTTGGGTGCATCCGCCGGCGCGACCGGTGCCGCATAGGGGCCCCAGTCAGCTTCGGAGTCGCGGATGTCGAGTTTGATCTTGCCCTGGAATTCAGTTGTCATGATGCCTCGTCCCGGTCCGTATTCGCCGATCTCGGCGATCCGCCCGGAGATTACACTGGCGCGCTGGACGGCGACGCGGATATTGACGTTCGCGCACCCGGTCTGACGATCAGGGACCTCAGGGTCACGTGCTGATTCAGTCCTTGGAAAACGCTACCGCCAGGCGGCGCTCGAGGTCCTCATACGGCTCACCCGACAGGTTCATGGTGACCTGTGCGATGGTGCCGCCGGTGAACGCGAACGGCGCCCGATAGCTGAGCGACACCGCCGACCCGCTGTTGCGGCCGACACAAATCCCGCCGGTGGCGAACATGCCGGGGTGGGTCCGCATCCCGGACAATTCCGCAACCGCATGGTTGTCGACGTACAAGGCGGTGTCCCCCAGTGGCGTGTGCGTACCCTCGAGGGTGCCGGTCCTCTGGTATTGCACACCGAAGATGTGCCGTCCCAACGGGATTGGATCGGGCGATACCAACAACTGCTCACATTCTCCCAGGAAGTTGTAGACGTAGTGCAGTCGCCCGTCGGCGATGAACAGCACCTGACCGCCGTGTCCGCCCCCGTGTTTGAACAACACGCCCTGTGCGTCGGTCCGATCAACGGTGACGTCGGCGAGGACCGTGAACGATTGCCCGTTCAGTTCAGGGGCTGCCCCCAGACCTACTTCCGAGGTGTTCGGGTAATAGATGTAGCTGGACCGCCCACCGGCCAGGTATGGCCGCCACCGGGTCATCGTCTCCACGACGTTCAGGTCGGCCAACGGCAGACCGTTGTACCTGTCCGCTTCGCTGAACCACAACGCCGTGAGCTCGGCGAGTTTGTCGGGATGTTCAGCGGCCACATCATGACACTGGCTGCGGTCGGCTTCGATGTGGAACAGCTCCCAGCGATCGGCATCGAAGTGCGACCAACCCGACGGGGTGGCGGCGTGGACGGTGTTCGCGAACCAGCCCTTGTGCCAGATGCCACGGGTGCCGAGCATGGCGTAGAACTGGGTCTCCTTGCCGGTCGGCGCATCCGGGTTGTCCAGCGCCACTTTGAAACTCACACCGTCCAACGGCTTCTGCGGAATTCCCCGCACCGTTGCGGGCGGCGTGATGTCCAGCAGGTCGTAGACCGTGGGGGTGATGTCACAGACACTGACGTAGTTGTCGCGGACCTCACCGCGGGCGCCAATACCGTTGGGCCAGGAGATAATTGCGGTGTCGGCGATGCCGCCCTCGTGGGAGGCGTAGCGCTTGTACAGCTTGTACGGCGTGTTGAAAGCCATCGCCCACCCGATCGGGTAGTGGTTGTAGGTCTGCGGCGAGCCCAGCTGGTCGAGGAACTTCAGGCCCTCCTCCGCGGTGTCGATGTAGCCGTTGTAGAACTTCGTCGCATTGACAGACCCGTCCGGCCCGCCTTCGCCACTTGCCCCGTTGTCGGAGATCACCACGATGATCGTGTTGTCGAGCTGGCCCGTTTCCTCCAGGTAGTCCAGGACCCGGCCGATCTGGGCGTCGGTGTAGGACAGGAAACCGGCGAACACCTCGGCCATCCGGGTGAACAGCCGCTTCTCGTCGTCCGAGAGCGAATCCCACGGCCGCACGGTGTCCGTCGTCGGCCACGGCTCCCCGTTGGGCCCCTTGACATCCGCATACGGATTGACCGGTGACAGTTCGGTGTCGGGCGGCACGATTCCGAGCTTCTTCTGGTTCGCCAGGACGATTTCGCGGTAGGCCTCATAGCCCATGTCGAACCGTCCGGCGTACCGGTCGGACCACTCCTTGAACACATGGTGCGGCGTATGCCCGGCTCCCGGGCACAGGTAGGTGAACCATGGTTTGTCGGCAGCGATCACCTTCGAATCCCGGATGAACTCGATCGCCTTGTCGGCCAGGTCCCGTGACAGGTGATAACCCTCTTCGGGCGTGGCGGGCGGATCGACCTGATGGTTGTCGTACACGAGATCCGGATACCACTGGTCGGTCTCACCGCCCATGAACCCGTAGAACCGTTCGAATCCGCGCGAACACGGCCAATGCCGTCTGGTGGCCGCCAGGTTCGACTCCTCACGCGGAGTCAGATGCCACTTGCCCACGCAGTAGGTGTTGTAACCGTTCTCCACGAGCACCTCCGACAGCAGGGCGGTCTCGTACGGAATCCGCCCGCTGCAGTTGGGGAATCCGTCGGTGAACTCCTCGATGGTGGCCATCCCGACGGTGGTGGCGTTGCGCCCCGTGAGCAGCGACGCCCGCGTCGGTGAGCACAACGCCGTGGTGTGAAATTGGGACAGTCGTACACCTTTGTCCGCGATCCTGCGCATGGCCGGCATCTCGACCAGACCGCCGAAGCAGTCCCAGGTCGCAATGCCGGTGTCATCCCACACCAGATACAGCACATTGGGTGCCCCTGCCGGCGCTGTCGGCGCGGCGTACGGACCCCAGTCAGGTTCCGAGTTTCGGATGTCGAGTTCGATCCGGCCTGCGAATTCTGTTGCCATGTCGCCTCATCCCGGTCAGCAAATGCCCCATAAGCAGTCGGCACGAGGCTACTGGGCAACCGTGAGAGGCGGCTGAGAAATTGCCGGGCCGACAGAGATGGTCGACGTACTTCTGGGCGCCGGTGCGGCGACATCGGTGACCGATCTGCCGAACATCGGCCAAATGCCGCAGCAGTCCGAATAATGGCCCCATGGCATCCGATATCCCCGAGCCCACCCCTGAATCCAATGGCCCGAAGCTGTCGCGACGTTCGATGATCGGGGGGCTCGCGGCGGCGGCCGGTGTCGCAGCGGGGTCGTCGATCATCGCCGGATGCGACAACAAGAGCAGTAGCACCGCCGCTGAGGGCGATGGTAGTGCGGCGGCCACCGAGGTCATGAAGGACTTCAAGGGCGAGGTCAAGCTCGATGTGCGGGACTCCAAGCCGGACTGGGGTCCATGGGAACTCAAGCACGCACCCGACGGGGCGCCGAACGTGCTGGTGGTCCTGTACGACGACACCGGCCTGGCGTCGTGGTCTCCCTACGGCGGCCGCATCAACATGCCGACCATGCAGAAGCTCGCCGACAACGGGCTCATCTACTCGCAGTGGCACACCACGGCGCTGTGCTCGCCGACCCGGTCCTGCATGCTGACCGGCCGCAATCATCACGTGAACAACTTCGCGTCCATCGCTGAGGCCACCAACGGTTTTCCCGGCGCCTCGGGCCGGTTGCCCGCCGAATGCGCCACCATCGGACAGGTGCTGCAGGAGAACGGCTACAGCACCTTCTGGGTCGGCAAGAACCACAACGTGCCCGAGGAAGACGTCGCCAGCGGCGGCAGCAAATCGGAATGGCCGGTGCAGAAAGGGTTCGACCGCTTCTACGGCTACCTCGGCGGCGAGACCAACAACTGGTACCCCGACCTGGTCGAGGACAACCGCTTCATCGAGCAGCCGTACTCCCCCGAACAGGGTTACCACCTCTCCAAAGACCTTGCCGATCAAGCACTTCGGATGCTGCGTGACCAGCGCGCGACCAACCCGTCCAAGCCGTGGTACATGTGGTTCTGCCCCGGCGCCAACCATGCGCCGCACCACAGCCCGGCCGAGTACGCCGCCAAGTACAAGGGCCAGTTCGACGACGGCTACGAGGCCTACCGCGAGTGGGTGCTGCAACGGATGAAGGACAAGGGCATCCTGCCCAAGGACACCAAACTCACCCCGATCAATCCATTGCCCACCGACGTCGCCATCGACGCGGACATGGTGCGGCCGTGGCACACCCTGAGCCCCGACGAGAAGCGGCTGTTCTCTCGGATGGCCGAGGTGTTCGCCGGGTTCTCCGAATACACCGATGCCCAGGTCGGCCGAGTCGTCGATTATCTGGAGCAGACCGGTCAGATGGACAACACGCTGATCTTCTACTGCGCCGACAACGGCGCCTCTGGTGAGGGCTCACCGAACGGTTCGGTCAACGAGAACAAGTTCTTCAACGGCTATCCCGACGAGCTGGCCGAGAACATGGCGATGATCGACAAGCTCGGCACGCCGGCTACCTACAACCATTACCCCACCGGCTGGGCCGTGGCGTTCTCCACTCCGTTCCAGATGTTCAAGCGGTATTCGCAGTTTTCCGGCGGCACGTGCGACCCGATGGTCATCCACTGGCCCAAGGGCATCAAGGCCAAAGGCGAAGTCCGGCACCAGTACCACCACGCCACCGACGTGGTGGCCACCATCCTCGACGTGACGGGGATCAAGATGCCGGACACCTATCGTGGCGTGCCGCAGTTCCCGCTCAACGGCGTGTCGATGAAGTACACCTTCGACGCCAAACCCGATGCGCCAACACAGAAGAAGAGCCAGTACTACGCCATGCTCGGCACCCGCGGTATCTGGCAGGACGGCTGGAAGGCCGCGGCACTGCACGCACCACTGAGCAGCAAGGGTCATTTCGACCAGGACAAGTGGGAACTGTTCCACGTCGACGAAGACCGTTCGGAATCAACGAATGTCGCTGACCAGCACCCGGAGAAGCTCAGAGCGCTGCAGGACTTGTGGTTCGAGGAAGCCAAGAAAAACTTCGTGTTGCCGCTCGACGACCGGTCTGCCACCGAGCAGCTGACCATCGCACGACCGCAGTTCGAGCCGCCTCGCGAGCGCTACCTCTACTACCCCGACGCTTCCCCGGTACCCGAGGGCGTCGCGGTGAACATCCGCGGCAAGTCGTACAAGATCATCGCCAACACGGACCTGACACCGCAGGCTCAAGGCGTCATCTTCGCGCACGGGTCCCGGTTCGGTGGGCACGCCCTGTTCATCAAGGACAACAAGCTGTTCTACGTGTACAACTTCCTGGGCATTCCTCCGGAGCAGGTGTTCACGTCGCCGCCGCTGACGCCCGGAAAGCACGACCTGGGCATGGAGTTCATTCGGGAGCGTAGTGGCAAATACGGTGAATCCATCGGTACTGCAAAGCTTTACGTCGACGGCAACACCGTGGCGCAAGGACCGATGCGCGCCCAGATCGGCAAATTCACGTTGGCCGGCGACGGACTCTGCATCGGTTTCGACAGCGGTGACAACGTGTCGAACCTCTACCAGAACCCCGGGCGGTTCACCGGCGGCACCATTAATGTCGTCGCGGTGGATGTCAGCGGCAAGGCGTACATCGACCTGGAGAAGGAAGCGGCCGGCGCCTTCGCGCGGGACTGACCCCGAACCAGATGAGGGGTGCCGGCCGCGCCGGCGCCCCTCATCTGGTTCCTAGACCACCTCTACCGCGGGCGGTTTCCAACTTCCGTCGAGAATTCCCTGCTTGCCCCAATACGCCCGGATGTACAACGAGAAATGTCCGTCGGGTGCCGGCAACCAGTTCGCTTCCTGTTCCGGCCCCGGCGATTTCGCACCGGCGTAGATCGTCAATGATCCGTCGGGGTTGGTGACCAGGTTCTTGTTCTTGGTGCCCAACGAATACCGGTTCAACGGGTTCGGACTGAACAGGTGCTTGTCGTTGTAGAGCGTCAGCGACCAGAATCCGTCGACCGGCGGCTCCTGTCCCGCCGCGAATGTCACTTTGTAGCTTCGGTTTCCGGTCAGTGGCGCACCCGTGGAATCGTTGTCCGTGTAGAAGTACTGGGTCTCGGTCGGCCGGTTGTCGAACATGTTCGAGCGGGCAGTGCCGGTGCGGTTGAAGTAGTCCAGACCCCATTGGGCGTTGTTGGTGGACCGGTTCCAGCCGTTGCCCGCCGGTCGACCGTTGTGGACCCACTCGAAGAACGGTCCGATGACGTCGTGTTCCGTCGCCACTGCTGTGTCGACCAGAACCTGATGAATCGCGGGGTTCTGCTTGGCGGCATCGAGCAACGCACGAAACTGCGCATACATCGCTTCTTCGCCGGGCAACGGCGACACGGTGTCGAGCACCTGGCCGAACTGGTCGAAGAACCTATCCGGCACAACCCATTTCGTCTCTCCCGCGCTCGCATCCGACGGCGGTGCGGGAATCGTCGGTAGCTTGGCCCATTCGACGGTCTTGAGCTTCCCGTCGAATTCACCGAGTGGATAGATGTTGACCTGGTTAATCACCGACTGGATGGCCGCATGGTCCTCGGGCGTGCTGTCCATGAAGATCCGCGGAATCGCTGCCGCCATCGCAGTCGACGACCGGAAGACCGCCTCAACTCCATTCGGCTTGTCGCCCTTCCAGTTCGGCCCGGCCAGCAGATAGAAGCCGGGCTTGGTCTGGTACGCCTTACCCAGCTGTCCGAACTGGTCGGTGCGCTGGTCATACAGCGCGTACACCCAGAACCGGTCGCCGAAATCGGGCACCTGGACGATCACCGGCTGCTGATCGAGCGACAGGTATGACAGTCCGTACACCACGTCCTGATTCGGGCAGGTGACGAAAGTTTCACTGGGCAGGATGTAGTCGGACAGCATGGCCAACCGGCCCTGCGGCGCGACGGGCAGGATGCCGCCCAGCAGGCCGGGCTGGGGTGCCTTGGTGATGGTGTCGTGGCGGTTGATCATGTTGACCATGGGCCAGCCCCACACGTACGCGAATTGGCCGATGGTCTTGGCGTAGCCGGGCGTCATCGAGATACCCGCGGCCGGTTGCGCCAACTGAGGTGCCGCACCGCCGGGGGAATTCAGTGCCGCCGACGTCGAAACCGCCGGCTCCGACTGGCCGCCGGCGGAGTTCTGATCCCCGTTGGCGCACGCCGCGGCCACCGCGATCGCACCGGTAGATGCAGTGGCCAGTGCCGCGGTCTGCAACGCCTTTCGGCGCGACACATCGGTCATGATGAGTTTGCCTTCCGGTTGGACGATTCGCACGGCCGGTGGTCCCAACCGACCCGTCGACAATCCCCATCGACGAATGAAATCTACTGCACCCAAATCGAAGACGTCCTCGAATCAACTGCCGATATGCGTGGTTCTGCAGGTCACTGCCTGGTCCCGTTCTTCTACCGGTGGGTATGCCAGTAGGGGGATCTGTTGATGCGTAGGGCTTTAGCGCTGTTGTCGGCGGCAACGGTCGGCGCCCTCGGGGCCACCTGTGAGATGACCGTCAGCACCGCAAAGCCGACCGCCAAAGCCGTTGCCGCACCGACTATTCCGCGCCTGCGGGTGGGGCCCAGACAGATCCAAGCCGCCCACGCCGGAACCACCATGGTGGTCGCCCCTGCGATCACCCTGCTGTCGCCGACGAGAATGACCAAGACGTGGTAGGGCAACGGGAACAGCAGCAGGAGCATCGACCATACCGGGGCAAAGCGGAGCACCGGGCGCAGACCGAACAACACGATGGTGCAGCCGAGGACCAAGAACCCATCGCCACCAGGTCCAGCCGCAGCAAGCTGAAATAGAGGGTGTAGCGCCCCAACAGCACCCCGTCCAGCAGCAGCGCGACAACCAGGACCATCAGCCCCACGATGATGTCGGTCTGCCGGTCATGGATCGGCAATTCGCGACGCTCACGGTGCGCAATGCCGATCGACGCCAGCAACGCGGCCGCCAAGACCGCCCAGATATACCCATTGAGGGTGTTCCCGAAGGTGGAATCAAACAGGATCACCAGGCTGCGGTGAAACGTAATGCCGGTCAGCACGGCGATGCAACTCCAGCGAAACACCAGTCGACCGAAGGCCCGGTTAGGCCGCACCGCGGTGGCCGGGACCTGCTCTTGCGTGACCGACGGTGTCATCGACACCTCAGTTCGCCGCCCGACTCCGTCGGCGCACCGTCAGCAGGACCGCCGCGAGCAGCGCGGCGAGCACGCCTCCGCCCAACCACGGCACCCAGTCCCGCAGCCCGACTGTATTGCGCCACAACGGAAGTCGCGAGCTTCGCCGCCGCATCGGATTCCACCGGCGACGGCGCACCGGGCACCGGGCACGAACACCGTCAGTTTGTGCAACACCGGCGGCAAGAAATCCGCGACCACAGTGGGCGGCGTCCCGGCACCGTCAAACGAGATCGCAACATCACTGAGCCGCAATGGATTTGCCGGATCGTAGACGCAGTTCTCCAGCACCGGAATCAAGTGGACGCGGAGCCGGACCGTCACGGTGTTGCCGACCAATTCGGTCCCTGCCAGCGGAATCACGATGGGCCTCTGGTCACCGGGCAGTTCGGCGCGCGGCACCGTCCGATCATCTTGGATAACCGTGATCGCGCCACGCTGAAATATATGGCGGCAGGTCCATCATCGCGGTGAGAGCAACAGGCGTGGTGCCCACCGGAACCGGAATCGACAGCGTCGTCTCGGCTTGCAACCCATAGAACGCGAGCGATGGACCGAAGCCGAGCGATTCGAGAGCCAGCGACTGATTCGCCACCGGCGGCGGCTCGGGCGCCGAGGAATCTTTGTGGCAGAAGCCAATTGGTGTGCCACGAATCCATGGCTGCCGGCCGCCCCCCTTTGCCGAGGTCGGTACCAGCAAAACAAGAGCTGCCCTCCTTCCTGACGGAAGGAGGGCAGCTCTATGCCTGCTCGCGCAGCTGAAAACCGAAGGCTTACTTGGCCTTCTCGAGCACCTCGACCAAGCGCCAGCGCTTGGTGGCCGAGGTCGGACGGGTCTCGGCGAGCGAGACGCGGTCGCCGATGCCGGCATCGCCGTTCTCGTCGTGCGCCTTGACCTTCTTGGTGGTCCGGATGATCTTCCCGTAGAGCGGGTGCATCTTGCGATCTTCCAGCTCGACCACGATGGTCTTCTGCATCTTGTCGCTGACCACGTAACCGATGGCAGTCTTACGGCTGCCGCGCGGCTTCTCTGCGGCCGGCGTGTGCTTGGGGCCTTTAGTTTCTGCCATGACTAATCCTTACCAACCGGCCCGGACGCCAGGCCCAACTCGCGTTCACGCAGGACGGTGTAGACCCGCGCGATCTCCTGACGCACGACACGAAGCCGGCGATTGTTCGACATCTGACCGGTAGCCATCTGGAAACGAAGGTTGAACAGCTCTTCCTTCGATTCGCGCAGCTTCGCGATCAACTCTTCCTCGGTGAGCTCACGCAGTTCACCGGGCGAAACTCCTACTGCCATCAGAACTGATCCTCTCGGGTGATGATCCGAGCCTTGATCGGCAGCTTGTGGATGGCGCGGGTAAGCGCCTCACGAGCGATCTTCTCGTCCGGGTAGCTCAGCTCGAACAGGACGCGGCCCGGCTTGATGTTGGCGACCCACCACTCCGGCGAACCCTTACCGGAACCCATGCGGGTTTCGGCAGGCTTCTTGGTCAGCGGACGGTCCGGGAAGATGTTGATCCACACCTTGCCGCCACGCTTGATGTGCCGGTTGATGGCGATACGAGCGGACTCGATCTGGCGGTTGGTGATGTAGGCATGGCCCAGGGCCTGGATGCCGTAGTCACCGAAGCTGACCGAGGTACCGCCACTGGCGATACCGCGCTGCTCGGGGTGGTGCTGCTTGCGGTGCTTGACCTTGCGGGGAATCAGCATGACTAGCTCTCCGTTGCTTCCGTGGCCACGTCGGCTGCGGGTGCGGTCGGGGCAGCTGCATCCGCGGCGCGGCCGGCCTCGGTGCTCGTCGCCGTGGTGCCCGACGAACCGCTGCGACGCGGACGGGTACCCGACGGACGATCCCGACGCGGACGGTCGGCGGCGGGAGCGGCGGCGGTGAGCTCACGCTTACCACCGACGATGTCGCCCTTGTAGATCCACACCTTCACACCGATACGGCCGAATGTGGTCTTGGCCTCGTACAGGCCGTAGTCGATGTCGGCACGCAGCGTGTGCACCGGCACCCGACCTTCGCGGTAGAACTCCGAGCGGCTCATCTCAGCACCGCCGAGGCGGCCCGAGCACTGCACCCGGATGCCTTTGACGTTGGGCTGGCGCATGGCCGACTGGATGGCCTTGCGCATCGCGCGACGGAACGCCACACGGTTGCTCAGCTGCTCGGCCACACCCTGTGCGACGAGCTGGGCAACTGCCTCAGGCTGCTTGACCTCGAGGATGTTCAGCTGAACCTGCTTGCCGGTCAGCTTCTCCAGGTCGGCGCGGATGCGGTCGGCCTCGGTGCC
>ERZ650309.198-NODE-198-length-29943-cov-5.719821_pt1 | contig 29943 bp, 30 predicted proteins | sample MGYA00376245_ERZ650309 | MGnify/ENA primary metagenome ERZ650309 (study PRJEB26733, sample SAMN07839294) | wastewater metagenome | biome: urban; feature: wastewater treatment plant; material: waste water | place: USA: North Carolina | collected 2016-04-26 ... | reverse complement strand
AAAATATTTTTACAAATATTACAGGCAGGATGCTAAAGCACCAGCCGGTTTTTATCAATCAACTAAAATTGGTGTAATTAAATCAGTACTTCTAAAAAGTTATTTAATGAGAAAAACTCTCAGTTAATGATTAGAGACAAGTATCTCAAAGAGAACCATGCCTGTATGTTATATTAATTTTTGACCAAGTAAGACCTTGGTTTACATTGCGCCAGCAAAAGATTAAACTAAAATCGACAACTGGTTTGGCGGATGAAAATGAGAACGGGGCTGACTAATTGTATTGCATTGATTTTTATCCGAGAATGTAGCAATAAGGTTAATCACAAATTTGGAATCATTTTCAGCGGAAGTTATAAAGAAGACAAGAGTTTCGGAGGACTGACTTTTTTTCGAAGATTGATTTTCACCGTCATTTTTATCCATCTGCTTTTTTAACTGACATTGACCATTGCAGTGCAACCATGCTTTATTTTTATTTTCACACTGGGAGATATATGCAGCATTATTTATGTGGTAATTAGCAAGAACCATCACATTGCCCATGGCGTAAGAAGCAAAAAGAAGTAGTAATATAAATGATACAATACGGTTCATCCCGTTGGCAAAAGTAGTAATCTATCGATTAGAAATTATAATTGAGATAATAAAAGCTGGAATATTTTTATCTGAAAAATATCTTCTATTTATGACTTCAAAATGTGGGCATGGGCAAAAACTCATTTCCATTTTTTTAATTTCTATGCCATAATATATTTTTGAACAAATTATTTAATGAGAAAAATATTTTTCCTTTCATTTTTTCTTATATCAGACTACATGCTCTCGGCCCAATCCAAGATAGCCGCTGATAGCTTCAGTTACAAGCCATTTGTATTAGGAAGCATTGAGCGTATTCATTCAAAAGTTCTTGGAGAGGAAAGGGTCTTGAATATTTATTTGCCCGACAATTATGATGAATCGGATAGTATCAAATATCCTGTTATTTATTTGTTAGACGGCTCTGCCGATGAAGATTTTATTCATATTGTGGGACTGGTGCAGTTCAATAGTTTTGAATGGATAAACCGACTACCAAAATCTATAGTAGTAGGGATTGGCACGGTGGACAGGAGAAGGGATTTCACTTTTCCAACTACTATTGAAGCAGAAAAAAAACAATATCCCACTACAGGTCATTCAAGTGAATTCATATCCTTTCTTGAAAATGAATTGCAACCTTTTATAGAAAATCATTTTAAAACTAATGACTTCAAAACGATTATTGGGGAATCGCTTGGAGGGCTGGTGGCCACTAAGATATTATTAGAAAAACCCAACTTATTCAATCAATATATCATCGTTAGCCCCAGTCTTTGGTGGGATGATGGTTCTATTTTAACTTCTGATTCAAAACTACTTGAACAGTCATTTCAGCAAGAAACAAAAATCTATATTGGAGTTGGAAAAGAAGGTCTTGCTCCTTCAAAAAATCCACATGTTATGGAAGTAGATGCTAATCTTTTAGCAGAAAAAATTATAGCAACTAAAAATGATTATCTACATGTGTACTTTGATTATTTACCAGAAGAAAATCATGCTACTATTATGCATCAAGCAGTGTTGAATGCTTTTAAAATGCTGAATAAAATTGAATAAATATTTATGTACTTATTATGAAATTTATGGTAATATAAATCAAAATAATAGTTGTAAATAACGATAATTTTATTCCTGTTTTTAAAGTACAACCCAAAATTGTTTGCCCCTATCGCTTATACTGCATTTCATAATATTGTTGGTAAGCTCCATTAGTAACATGTTGCAGCCATTCAACATTTTCCAAATACCAATCTATTGTAAGGCTTAGTCCTTCTTCGAAAGTAACAGTTGGGTACCAGCCTAAATCTTTGTTTAATTTACTGGCATCAATAGCATATCTCAAATCGTGGCCGGGGCGGTCTGTAACGTATTGTATCAGATGCGCACTTGTGCCAGCAGGGCGATTCAATTTTTCATCCATGAGCTTACAAAGCAGCTGAACTAAGTCAATATTTTTCCATTCATTAAAGCCACCGATATTATAGGTTTCTTTGTTTTTTCCTTTATGAAAAATGAGGTCAATAGCTTGGGCATGATCTTGTACATATAGCCAGTCACGTGTGTTTTCCCCTTTCCCATATACCGGCAAGGGTTTTTGATGTATTATATTGTTGATGAATAATGGAATTAGTTTTTCCGGAAAATGGTTGGGGCCATAATTATTAGAACAGTTTGAAATAACAAAGGGCAGATGAAATGTTTCGCCCCAAGCTCTTACAAAATGATCGGAGGCTGCTTTACTGGCTGAGTAAGGAGAATTTGGTGAATAGGCTGTAGATTCGGTAAAAAAACCAGAATCTCCCAGTGTGCCATAAACTTCGTCTGTACTGACGTGATAGAAGCGATGACTATCAATACTATCCTTCCAAAATTCTTTTGCAGTATTCAATAGGTTTACTGTGCCAACAATATTGGTATGAATAAAATCCATAGGAGATAAGATGCTACGATCCACATGGCTTTCAGCAGCCAGGTGTATGACATCTGTAACACCATATTGCTTAAAAATAGTATTCAGCGCAGCTGTATCCAATATATTTATTCTTTCAAAAAAATAGTTTGGTGCATGTTCTATATCCCGGAGATTTTCAAGATTTCCTGCATAAGTCAAAGCATCTGCATTGATGATTTGATAGGATGGATATTTATTTACAAAAAGGCGTACAACATGTGAACCAATAAAACCTGCACCTCCGGTTATTAAAATTTTTTTTAGCATAATAAATTCTTTGTTTAAAAGGATGTTAGCAAAAATAAAAAGTAAAATGAACAATGCTTTTTAGAAAAACTGAGTTTAATTATTTGTAAGAAGATAATTCAGACATTATAGTATTTGCGATACCAATCCACAAATTTTTGCACGCCAATGTTAACAGGAGTAAAGGGTTTATATCCAGTGTTTTTAGTAAGATCAGATACATCGCTATGGGCTGCGGGTACATCCCCAGGTTGAAGTGGCATATACTCTTTGATAGCTTTTTTTCCTAATGCCGCCTCTAAGGAATTTACATAGTCCTCCAGCATAACAGGGCTACTGTTGCCAATATTATAAATTTTATATGGTGCAGATGACTCAGAGATAAGGCCCGTAGAAGGCTTCCAATTCTCATTAGTTTTGGGTGGCTGTTGTAGCACTTTAAATATGCCTTCAGCTATATCGGCCACATAAGTAAAATCTCTAACCATATTACCGTGGTTAAATAATTGTATTGGCTTTTGATAAAGAATACTTTTTGTAAAAATAAAGAGTGCCATATCTGGTCTTCCCCATGGGCCATACACTGTAAAGAAGCGTAATCCTGTAGTTGGAATTTTAAATAAATGACTATAAGTATGGGCCATTAATTCGTTGCTCTTTTTGGTGGCAGCATATAATGAAATAGGATGTTCAACAGGCATATTTGTACTAAAAGGCAATTGATCAGTCAACCCATATACACTACTGCTGCTAGCATATACCAAATGCTTAATCTGATGATGTCTACAACACTCTAAGATATTCAAAAACCCAACAATATTGCTGTTGATATATGCCTCCGGTTCTTCTAAACTGTAGCGAACACCTGCCTGTGCTGCAAGGTGAACAACTGCATCAAATTGTTCTGTTGAAAAAATATGATTGAGTTGTTGTTTGTTTTCCAAATTAAGGTGATAAAAAGCATAGTTAGGATGTACATTACTGATAATTTTTTTATCATATCTTACGTTTGACCAATCTATGCCATGCTGAGCCAAGCGGCTGTATTTCAGCTTCACATCATAATATGCGTTTAAGCTATCAATACCAACAACTTGATAGTCTTCAAGCAAAAATCTACTTACAGTATGAAAGCCAATAAATCCTGCTGTACCTGTTATTAAAATTTTCATTTGCTATGCAATGATACTTCGGTATGATAAAAAGAAATAAAGTTTTTGATTTCTGTATGCATTGAAAAATGATTAGCGGCAAATTGCCGTGCCCTCTCCCCCATTTCTATTCTTAATGTTTCATTCATAATGAGGACTTTCAATCTATCGTAAAATTGGTTTACGTCATGATGATCCACTAAAAAACCTGTGGATGTGTCAATCAATGTATCCCTTACCCCACCAACATTAGATGCCACTACTGGCTTGCCACAGGTTTGGGCTTCGATGATGGACAAAGGTGTACCCTCATTCAACGAAGTAAGTGCAATAATATCCATAGCATGAATAGTTGGAATAATATCTTTTATCCATGAAGTAAATATAATTGGAGCGATATTTCCTTCGTCATTATTTTCACTCCATTGTATATTATGTTTTGCTAATTGCAGTTGCATTTCTGTCCTCAGCATACCATCACCAATAATAAAAAATTTTACTGGCAATTTTTCGATCACCATTCTTATAACAATTTCAATAAAAAAAGAAGGATTTTTTACTGGTACCAATCTTCCAATTAATGCAATGGCAACGTGATTATTTGCAAGGTGATATATATCTCTAATTTTATTTCGCAGGTTTACAGCATTAGATTGAAAAGCATCTGTATCAACACCAAGTGGTATAGTGATAATTTTCTGTGTGGGTACTATTCGATAGATTTCAGTAAGCTCTTTACATTGATGAGGACTAATGGCCACTGCCCTGGTTGTAATTCGCCCAAGCAATCGCTCCATTCGAACAATAGTTTTAGAAAGAATCTGATTGTAATAAGAATGAAATACATGACCATGATAAGTATGCAAAATAGTTTTTACCCCACACCTCCAGGCAGCAATGCGGCCTATTAATCCGGACTTTGCTCCATGTGTATGTACAATATCGTATTGACCTATTCGTATATGTTTCTTTATTTTGAAATAGGCATTTATATCATTTAACCAGTTAATGCTTCTTTTTAATTGAGTTATTTTAGTAAGCCGAAGGGACGGATACTTTTCTTTTAAAAAATTGGCTTCTTCTTCATCTGCTTCTTTTTCACCGTACAATACTTCTACATCAAAATCTGATTGAATGGCATGCGCTAATGGCACAGTATCTAATGCCTGTCCTCCAATAACCAATCGGTTGATGATAATGAGTATGCGGGGTTTCAATAGAATAATTTACGTATGTATGATTTGGTGATAAAAAGATTCAATATTTCTTTGCATAATATCTTCTGTAAAAAATTGATGATACCTATTTAATGCTGCTTCACCCATTGTTTTTCTTAATGAGTCATCATTGGACAATTTGATGATGGCATCTGCTAAAGCAACTGGATTTTTGGTTGGCACATTAAATCCGGTTACCCCATCTTGATTTACCCAGCCCACACCGGAACCTGCAATTGATGTAGCCACAACAGGCTTACCAAATGAAAGTGCTTCAATAATAACAACACCAAACGCCTCTGATTTTTCGCAGGAGGGCAAACAAAAAATATCAGCGGCTTCAAAATAGTTTTGTAATTCATCATCCGGAATATTTCCGATTAAAATCACTTTATCTGCAAGTTTGTTTTGCTGGATGAATAACTCATATTCTTGAAACAAAGGGCCATCTCCACCAATAATGACTATAATATCATCTGGTAAGAAATTGGCCGCAGATATCAAATAATTAAATCCTTTATATCCAACAAACCTACCAAGACTAAAAACTATTTTTTTATGTACAAATTGTTGTTGTATTGATCTATGATCTTTTAAAATATTTTGTTTTTTTGAAATAGTAGTACCAAGTGGAATACAATGGGTTTTCTGTGCATATTTTTTTAGTGGCTCAGACTCATCAATATAGGTTTGAGAAGTACCAATTATAGCTGATGCTTTTTGAAGTGCTGCAGTTTCAAAAGGCTTGATAAACCAATATAATATTCCTTTATTTAATATATCGCTATGCCAATGAATAATAATTTTTGCGGATGGCTTTACAAAGTATAAAGCTATCAATGCGAAGGGGTTTGGCGTATGAATATGAATAATATCAAACTGCGTGTGCAATTGAAAAAATTTTCTAAAAAATCCAAAAGAGAATGGTGCGGAAAAAAAACTAAATAAAATACCGCAGCGGATGATAGTTGATTGTTTGTATGTATCTGTTTTTGTTGATGCATTTGTATTGAAGCAAAGCAAATCCATACTAAACTTTGTATGATCCAAATGATCAATCAATGATTTTGACACCGATTCAATACCTCCTCTTTCAGGATAAAAAAACTTACCTACTTGTAAAATCCTGATCATTGTAGTAATTTTTTTACAGCGTCACTATATGCAGACCAGCTATACTTATATTGGTGTGTTAAATGGATAGCAGCTTTGCTGATGGCATCATAGGTTTGCGGATTATTGGCTACATCAATCATTTTTTGAAAATCATGGATATCATTAAATACAAAAGCATTTTTCTTATTGCAAATATCATCAAGCATGGCTTCATCTTTTGGAGAAATAAAACATACTGCACCCATTGCCATTGCATTTAATACTTTAATTCTAACCCCAGCACCTATATAAGTAGGCGAAAGGAAAAATTGCTTTTCAGCAATGGCAGATACAATATCATCAACAAATCCCATTACAAAAATATGATGCTCCTTCAAATTAATATGTAGTAGGTTTTTTATGGCCAATTCATCATTGCCGGTTATGTACAATTTGTATCGTGTATTTGCCTGTACAAGTGGCATCCAAATTTCGTATATAAATGTTTTAAGATTTATAGCATTCTGGATGGTACTCACACTACCCGTAAAAATAAAAGATCCAGGCTCATACTGTCTTTCATTGGCACCTTTTGTTATCGATATTTGTTCATAACTATCATAAATAATTGTTGTATTTGTACCATGATAATATTGGCGAGCAATGGCTTTGTCTGCATCAGAAATAAATACGACTGTATCGAATTTATTCCACGCAGTGGTTTCATACTTCCTTGTTTTATGATACTGCCATTTGGCCAGTATTTTTTTTATCCTACCGGAAAGGAAAGGGATGATTTGCTCCACCAATGAAAACTCAATATTGTGTTCTCTCAAGTGTATTTTAATTGCGTTTGCTTGCTTTAATTGCAATGCATATTCAGCCATGTGTGCATGATTAATCCACACATGAGTAATTTTTTCATTTGAGATTAATGTTTGAAGATAGGTTAAAAAAGTAGGAGAAAAATATTTCTGAAATTTAAAAGGTACGGTCGAAAAAATATTTTTCACCAAGCCTACGGCAGTATCTTTAGTATTCAAAATAAAAGGATGCAAATGAATACCCAAAGCTATGAAATGACCAGTGCAAGATGCATCGGGCAGCACATCAGTCGTAAAAGCATAGTGCACAGTGCACCATTTTGCATACTCAACCAGGGGAAAATAAATGCCAATTTTGCCTCCATCTTTTGGGGGAAAACAATTTTGAGGTGCTATTACTAATAGTTTCAATGTTGAGTTGTAAATATTAAGGTATTCGATTTTGCCAACTTTTCTGCAAGCACGAAAATCATTAAATAAATATAAGCAGTTTCTCCAGCCACACTCAATAACAATTCAAGAAAAATAAAACAAGCCGCAAAACTTAGCATAATTTTTACAGCAGGCATTTGTATTTCATGTAGTGTTTTATTAAATGATTTACCCAGATAAATTAAAAATACAATAGCACTAATGCCATTAAAAACCATTTCAGAAGGAATGCCTGCTTTTGGAGAAAGATTGACTCCTGTATCTACCATTTCAGTCAATTCATTGGTGAGCAAAGGAATGCCTGTAAGGTCCACCAAAAAATCGTTGATAGGAAAAAGCAATTTTGGATAATAGACCATATAAGTGCCATATCCTTCCCCTAAGGGGTACATAAAAAAACTTTGCATAGCAGCTATCCATGTTGTACTTCTTGAACTGATGCTATTAAAACTTTCCAAATCTGTAGCCAACTGAGGCACTACAACCAATAGGAAAAATGCAATAACTGGAATGATAATTATGGCTGCATATAAAAACATTTTTGGCGTAAACCTTTTGCGGATAGACCATAGTACGGCAATGGGTAAAAATGCAAATGAAGCTTTTGAACCTACTAGCATAAATGTGGCAAGTGCTATAGCAATTAAGATAACTGTAACGAATGTTGATTTTTGCAGATAAACCCTCAAAGCCATCAACAATGCAAATACAATGATAAAGAATGCCGCAGCTGTGGATGGCTCTGAAGCAATGAGTGGAATGCGATCAATTTCCCCAGTGAATGTGGCATTGATAATGGGTATTCGAACAAAGAAAAAATATTGCACCAAGCCATATAAAAACATAACAAGAAACCAGAATAATAAAACATAATAAATATACCTCAATGATATTCTTGCGGCCAGCACATATAAAGTATATGCAGTCAAAAAGAATACAATGTTATACGATGCTGTTTTAATCAATTTTAGGGGCATCCACTCATCATACACATACATGTTGGTATCAGTAACAAATAAAATAGTAATACCAAACATAATTAAGGCAGTACCAATAGTTACTAATACATACAACAGAAAGTATTTTGGTATAATATGCAGTATAAATTTATTTTCAATGATGATGACAGCAATAAATAAAATAGGAACAATAAAAACAACCGGGCTGCGTGCAATGGAGCCAATGTATTCCTGTAGAAAAAAATCCTGAAATAGTATTGCTGAAAACAATACAAAAAAGAAAACCCTGTATAGAATATATACTGCTCTCATTTTTTAAAAAATCCTTTTAATATTGATTCACGCATCTTTCTATTTACTGCAATGTGCAAGCAGATCATTATGATAAACTCCGTGATGATAAAATGTATAGCAGTACCAGATCGATTAAATGTGGATGAAAGTATTACATTAAGTATGATACCACAAACTGAGCATGCGGATAGTACAATGGATACTGCGGTATTGTAACCAAACGATAACAATGCCTGATATGCCGGTATATTCAATGCAATAAAAAATACAGCAGGCAGCATGATGCGTACTAAATCAGAAACTTCCTCAGCATGCTCTGCTTGAAAATAGCTACTAATTAATGGACTTGCCATAAAACTTAACACAGCAAAAACAGCAAACAATATAAGAAAAGGTAAATATGTTTTTTTTAGGAATGAAAAAAAATCTGCTTTCCCTTCAATTGCTTTTCTGCATCCAGCAGGATAGATGACTTGTGAAAATAATGGCAATGGTTGTCTAATGATTTGAATAATTTTTTCTGCCACTCCAAATAAAGCCACTGATTCATAACTTGCAAATAAGCCAAGGATAGCCGAACTGCAGAAGGTATAAATATTGACTGAAAACCCTGCAATAAAAAAAGAAAATCCATTCTTAATATAACTAATCACATCATGACTATTGCATCCGGAAAAATTGATATTGTATTTTTTTATTAAATAGTAAATACTTGCAAAAGCACAGAGCATGCCATTCAGACCCCATAAAATATTGACACTTATATAGTCGTTCGGTTGTTGTATTAAAAAAAATACAACAGCTATATAAGAAATTTTTATACCACCGTTGATGATGGCTAATGGACGCAAATTTTCCATGCCCTGAAATATCCAAGTTGGCACAAATGATTGACCAAGCACAATGCAAAATGAGCTAATAAAAAGCATTTTGTCATCTGCAAATTTTGGTATCATCAAGCAGCATAACAAAAGCAAAAAAGAAATACATACCAATACGCTACGCGTAATGATTGAAATGCTGAAAATTTTATTGATCTGTTTTGGATCTTCCCTATAAACTGCTACTTCTTTTGTAAGATAAAGATTAAAGCCATAATCAGAAAGCATTACAAAAAAAGCCATAACAGATGCGGCAAAAGTTACTTTACCAAAATTGGTGAGTCCCAGTGTTTTCAGGAGGTATGGCGTAATAATAAGGGGTATCAACAAGTTTACAGCTTGCAATACTCCCAATGAAAAGAAGTTTTTAAAAATGATATTTCCTTTTAATATTTTAAACATTAAGTAATAGCTGGCTCGTTTAAAATGGTAATTGGATGATTCGAAATTTCATCCCAAAATCCTTTGCATTGTTTTTGGATGATAAATAAATTTCCTTTCAGTATAGCCATTGGAAATACAAAAAATAACCTAGTAAATAATAGCACTGCCATAGCAGTAAAAAAGGTAAAGTATTTATTATGTTTTTTTAATGTTCTTACACGGCCACGCATCATCCAATAAGTGGCAAAAGGTGATATTTCTCCCTGGCTACTTGAGCCAATTTTATGTTTCAATATTGCATCCGGCACCAGTTGCAATTCATAGCCTTGCTCATGTACATGTAGTGAGTAATCTAAATCTTCATAATACATAAAATAAGCTTCATCTAATAACCCTGTTACTTTTCTAAGTTTATCAATTTGTATCAGCCAAGCGCATCCTGTCAAAAAATTGATGGGCTTTTGAGGCATAGAAATATTTGCTTGCCCTTTGTGATATGCTTTTAGCAATCCCAATGACTTGTAAAACCAACCACCGGCAGACCATATTTTATTTTCATCAAAATAGTAAATCAAAGGTGCTGTAATGCCGATACGGTTAGGATTTTTTTGCGCAGCGTCTAATAATTTTTCTATGCATCCTTTTTCGATGCATGTATCATTATTTACCACAAATACATAATCTTCTTTTGAAAAATTTGTATTATTAATTATTTGTGATAAGGCAATATTATTTGCCGCAGCAAAGCCCCTATTGGCACAAATAATATGTATAAAATCAGCAGCTCGAAATCTTGCTACATTAATACTATTTTCTGAAGAAAAATATACTTTTTTGCCTGCATCAGCTTCTTGTGCAAGCATGCCCTGTACTGCTTTTGATGATGCAGGGTCAGAGGAGTTATCAATTACTATACAAGAAAATGAAATGCTAATATCAGACTGTAGAGATGCTAAAAACAGTGTAGTATCAGCTGCATTATTATAATTTACTGTTATGATATAAACATGAGGCTGCATGTGTTAAGGCTTCTTTTTATTGAGGGCCTGTTGATCCTTAAAGTAAAATTTTAAGGTATAATAAAATAATGAGCAAATCCCAAATATGAAAGCCACAATAATACCACCTATCAATCTTCCCAATTTCATATTCAACAATGGCGCTTTTGGAGCATCTATGATTTGAATAAGTGGCGTTTCACGCAATAAATTAAATTTTGCTAACTCAAGGTTCTTAAGCAATTCTCCATAAGCCGTACCCAGTACTGTGGCATCTGTTTGCTTCTGTTGCACCCCAACAATTGGCAACTGAAAAGCAGGATTTAGATTTGCATCTGCAAGTCTTGCCCTACCAGATAAAGCCAACACATAAGCATTATAAATAGAATCTGTTCTATCCTGCAATACTTCAACAGTTTGCTTTGCTTTTTTTGTTTTTGTTTCTGTATAAAACTGTGTAACCTGCTCTATAATTGCTTTACAAAGTAGTATGGAAAGGGTTTCATTTTTTGTGGTACAGCTAACTGTAAACAAATCTAATTTTTTGTCCGGCTTTTGTGTGTAGATTACAGATTTAGAAATTTGATCAATAACTAAAAGCAAAATACTATCCTGCAATCTGGAGTAAGTAGCGGGGTTTTGGCTTTCCTTATATACTACAGATTTCAAGGTTTTACTCTTATCCATACCTTCTCTCATTTTTGAAATTTTGAGATAGACATTTAGTAAGGATTGATCTTTATTTTCAAAATTCACTTTAGTAAAAAGAGCGCTTTCAATAACTCTCCTACTATGCATAATACTCAATAGATTTTCTCCGGAAAAAATATTATCAGAGCCTCCAATATTAAAACCAAATTGTGAAGCTATACCGGCTAGGCCTAAAGCACTGCCCGTTTGATCTTCTTCAATAGAAAAACTAGTTGTGGCTTCATACTTGTCTGCTGATAGCCATGCATAAGTAATACCAATGAGTCCACCAATAAAAGCAATAGATCCTATGATAAGCCATTTTGAAAAAAGATATTTGATAAATGACTGAATGCGCTGACCCAAATCGCTAAATCCAATTTCTTCTGTATTTTCCTGATTTGTTTGCATGCAATAAAGAATTAATTTAGGTTAAAACGATAAGCGAGGATAGCAGGTGCTTATCTAAATTAGCATATAAAAGCTTGAATTTATGGTAAAGAATTTAAAATAGCAATAACCACAGAAATCAATGCAGCTACAGAAGAAGTAATGCCAATAACTTCTACAGTGCTTATTTTATTGGGTCTTTGCTGTACTTCTGGTACAAATATTTCATCCCCTGCTTTTATATCTGGATAGGATTTAAACATTAGGAAACCATGTGCCCTTTTGGCACTTCCATTTGCCCCAAGTACAAAAGCTTTTCGTCGCACAGCTCTATTTGTAAAGCCTCCGGCTTTGTCTACATAGTATTTCATATTGTGGCCTTCCTCATATGCAAACTGGGTAGGAAAGAGTACCTCCCCCCTCACTTTTACAGCTTGATTTCTTTTAGGAACTGTAATGATATCACCATCTTCCATAATCATATCACTTGAAATATTAGGAGATTGCATGATCTCTTGTAAATTTATACCAATCAAATCGTATGGCCTTAGTGCTTCTTGCTTTAATGTATCCACTGAGCCTTTGGCCACTGTATCTTCTCTGATGTTTGCCAATTTGCTAACACTATATAATTTCAAGGCTGCTTGATCATCAATTCTGTTACTTCTTTTTAAAGAGGCAGAAGAAGCATCCGCAGTTGCTTTAAAACCACCCGCTCTTTTTATGATGCTACTCAATTTTTCATCTACTGAGTTGAGCACATAAGGACCAGGATACATTACTTCACCATTTACAAAAACAACACGTTGATTAAAATATCCAGGATTGTTTCGAATGATGACCATATCAAAAGGACGGAGAAAATAATTGGCACCTTTTACGGTCAAATCCCTTTCTGCTTCCACTTCAAATATATCGGCAATCTTGGTACTCAAACTATCTGTTTTGCCATTGGTAATTCTTCTGGCTACTTCAATTCTTTTTGGTGTGGCAGCTTCTGTAAAACCACCCGATTGAAAAATCAAATCTTTCAAACTGATACTATCCTGAAACTCATACAGACCGGGCTTTCGCACTTCACCTATAATATTAACTTCGTATTTGCTACGCAGGTCAAATATGGAAACAATACTGATACTATCTTCTCTTTTAAGGAATACATCTGGTGCGGAGCCATCCAGGATTCCTGCTACATCAAATGAAAGAGATTGGGGCTGAAAATCATCCTTCAATCGGGAAATGCTACCCCTTATTTTATACGCATCCTCTCTTAGGCCATCAGCTTTTGATATGAGTTGTTTCAGTGTCATATTCGGTGTCAGTTCGTATTCTCCTGGCCTCATTACAGCACCTCTTATTTCTACTCTATTTGAATATCTGTTGAGTACTTTACCCACTTGCACAGCATCGCCGGTTTGCATCAAAAATCTACCGTATTCATTTTGATTTACGGTGCTTACTTCCTTTTGAATACTTCCAATTCTATACACGGTTATTGATCCCCTATAAGCAGAATCAGAAAAACCACCTGCATAATTGAGTACCTGTTGCATATTATCCCCGGGTTGTATTTCAAATATGCCTGAGCGTTTTACTTCACCATCTAAGGTTATACGATTATTGTAATAGGGTATCCTAATCACATCCTGATCCATCAATCTTACATTATCTGCAAGGCTGCCCCTCAGTAAGAAATTGTATAAATCTATCACTCGAAGCACTTTATTATTTCTTATGAGTTCTATATTTCTAAAGCTACCTTTAAAATTTGGGCCTCCACATAGGTATAGCGCATTGAATGCAGTGGATAATGATGAAATGGTATAAGAACCTGGCTTTTTTGACTGTCCAATAATAGTTACTCTTATACTCCGGATATTGCCCAAGCTTACTTGCACCCTTGTAGCACCGGTGGCAATTGCTTTATAAATAGTAGTTGCTAATTTACTCCTTATTCGGCCAGCCGCTTCATCTACTGTAAGGCCGCTTACAAATATTGGCCCTGCATTTGGAATATATACATTCCCTTCGGGATTGATTTTAAGTTTATAGTTTTCTTCTGAGTAACCAAATACATCCACATTTAATTCGTCATCAGGACCCAATACGTAATTTGATGGAGTAGCAATTCTCAAATTGGGCTCGAAACTCAGGCTACTACTTCGAAAAAATTCGGAACCAAACACACGGGTATCAATCAACTCATCGGCAAATGGCACTAAGCTGTTGTCCGTTTTTCTGGCAGTAGAATTCAACTCATATTGACTGGTATCGGCTATTGACTTATTGTTACCAACTTTAGGATTTCGAACAGGTACATCTGAAGCATCACCATTTACCAAAATATCTATTCTTTGTCTCAGTTTTGCTACTTCAGCCGCAGGCATACCCTTGGCAAGTGCCGCCTGGGCTGCCTGCTCAAATGGAATACCAGCTTCCTGTAGTCTATGGTAATAATATAAAATATCTTTATCGCTAATGGCATCCACATCAATTTTTGTTAAGTCCTGCTGTGATAGATCCTGTCCGAAACTGAATACAGCCGATAGAAGATAGATACTTATTAGAAGGATTTTTTTCATTCCCAGTTTTACAATTTATAGCTTAAATATTGTTTTTACTTCATGCAAAGCATTTCAACCAACACCAGATGCATTCTATTTAAAAAAAATGCCTGCCGCAATAAAAACCGGAGGCAAGATTGTACCAGAGTACTAAATGTCAATTTCTGGCAGGCAAATATAGGGAACTTGATTTTTGCGGATTACTTATTTAAACCCAATGTCCATTTAAAAAAATGGATATTCGGATATCAAAAAAACTGTTCTCCACAGCATTGAGCCATTTATAGGCTACTTATCATGTGTAACATAAGCCCATGTAAAACATTCTCAATTCCAAAACCAATACATTTGCGCCCATAATTTTTTTTTATGCAGGGCATTCAAATGGTGGACTTAAAAACCCAGTATCAAAAGATTAAAACAGAAGTTGATAAAGCTGTAATAGATGTGCTGGAAAGTAGTGCATTTATAGGGGGAAAACCAATACAGGAATTTGCCACTAACTTATCGAATTACTTGGGGGTAAAACATGTTATTCCATGTGCCAATGGAACCGATGCATTACAAATTGCGCTGATGGCACTCCAACTACAACCCGGTGATGAGGTAATAACCCCTTCATTTACTTATATAGCCACAACTGAAGTAGTGGCATTGCTTCGTCTAAAACCAGTTTTTGTAGAAGTAGATCCCAGTACTTTTTGTATGGATATCGTATCGCTAAGGCAAGCCATTACACCAAAAACAAAAGCAATAGTACCAGTACATTTATATGGCCAGTCGGCCAATATGGAAGAAATTTTATCTATTGCAAATGAGTATAAAATTCCTGTTATTGAAGACAATGCACAAGCCATTGGTTGCAATTACTATTTTAAAGATGGCACAAAAAAGAAATCGGGTACTATGGGTTTAATGGGTACTACCTCTTTTTTCCCATCCAAAAATCTTGGCGCCTATGGGGATGGGGGTGCAATATTTACCAATGATGATGCATTAGCAACGCACTTGAAGATGATTGCCAATCATGGCCAGTCAGTAAGGTATTATCACGATTTGGTGGGCTGCAACAGTAGATTGGATACTGTACAAGCTGCCGTTCTAAATATTAAATTGAAATATTTAGATGAATATATTGCTGCCCGTCAGCAAGCAGCAGCTTATTATGATATGGCGTTTGCAAATCATAACAGATTAAGTACTCCTGCTATTGCAAGATTTACTAACCATGTGTATCATCAATATACAATTACTATAAAAGGTGAAAACACACGTATATTAAGAGATGGATTAATTGAGTTTCTATCAGCAAAAAATATACCTTGTATGATTTATTATCCTGTGCCGGGGCATCGTCAAAAGATGTTTGAATACATGGGTGGTCAGGATGCTGATTTGCCAATTACAGACTGGCTTACAGATCGGGTATTTAGTCTGCCCATACATACAGAACTCCAGGTAGAGCAATTGGAGTATATTTCAAAAACTGTTTTAAATTATTTTGAACAACATCAATAAAATCTGAATATATTTATGGATAAAAAAAGAGTACTCATAACAGGTGCAGCAGGATTTTTGGGCAGTCATTTATGTGATCGTTTTATCAAGGAAGGTTATTATGTCATTGCCATGGACAACCTGATAACAGGCGATCTTCGTAATATTGAACACCTCTTTCCTCACCCAGATTTTGAATATTATCATCACGATGTAAGTAAGTTTATACATGTGCCGGGAAAGTTGGATTACATCCTACATTTTGCCAGCCCTGCCAGCCCTATAGACTATTTGAAAATACCTATTCAGACTTTAAAGGTAGGCAGCTTGGGTACACACAATTGCTTAGGCCTTGCCAAAGAAAAAGGAGCACGCATATTGATAGCCAGTACTAGCGAAGTATATGGCGATCCATTGGTGCATCCACAAAATGAAGACTATTGGGGAAATGTAAATCCGATAGGCCCACGTGGTGTTTATGATGAAGCAAAACGATTTCAGGAAGCCATCACAATGGCATACCATACTTTTCACGGAGTAGAAACAAGGATAATAAGAATCTTTAATACTTACGGTCCGAGAATGAGGCTCAATGATGGCCGTGCCTTACCTGCATTCATTGGACAAGCCTTGCGTGGAGAAGACCTAACTGTATTTGGTGATGGTAGCCAGACAAGGAGTTTTTGCTATGTTGATGATTTAATAGAAGGAATTTACAGATTATTATTGAGCAATTATGAAAAGCCTGTAAACATTGGTAATCCGGCAGAAATTTCGCTTAAAGAATTTGCTGAAGAAGTTTTAAAATTGACCAATGCATCTGTAAAAATTACATATAAACCACTACCAGCAGATGATCCAAAACAAAGAAAGCCTGATATAACAAGAGCGCAGGAATTACTGGGTTGGGAACCCAAAGTGGGCAGAGCAGAAGGTCTCAAAATAACGTATGAATATTTTAAATCATTGCCCAAAGAAGAGTTGGTAAAACAGCCGAAAGAATTTATCAGCCGCAGATAATGGTTACTGATTTATTGAATAAAAAATCAAGCCTTTGCGTGGTGGGGTTAGGTTATGTAGGCCTACCTGTGGCATTGGCCTTGGCAAAAAAAATAAAAGTAGTTGGGTTTGACCTCAACATCAAAAGGGTTGAAGCTCTAAAGATGGCTATTGACCCAAATGGTGAAACAACTGCTGATTCCTTTGATCATACTGATATCATCTTTACTTCTTCGATACAAGAAATAGCAGAATCAAGATTTTTTGTTGTATGTGTGCCCACGCCTGTAGATGAGCATCAAGTACCAAATTTATCCACGCTATTTGCAGCATGCAAGACAATTGGTGAGGTATTAAAAAAAGGAGATTATGTGGTATTTGAAAGTACTGTATATCCCGGATGTACAGAAGAAGATTGTATTCCCATTCTTGAAGCAGAAAGTGGTTTGAAAGCTGGTGTAGCTTTTAAATACGGATATAGCCCGGAAAGAATTAATCCTGGAGATAGAGCACATACCATAGCCACGGTTATAAAAGTAGTGGCAGGATGCGATGAGGAAGCTTTGGAAACAATTAGTAATGTATATGAATTGATATGTACGGCCGGTGTATATAAAGCCGCAAATATTAAAGTAGCAGAAGCAGCTAAAGTAATCGAAAACACACAGCGTGATTTGAATATTGCTTTGATGAACGAACTGTCCATCATTTTTGATCAGATGAATATATCTACTCAAGAAGTATTAGACGCTGCAAAAACAAAATGGAATTTCTTACCATTCACACCCGGGCTTGTGGGTGGTCATTGCATAGGTGTTGACCCATATTATCTTACCTACAAAGCAGCTTCCATTGGCTATCAAAGTAAAGTAATAACAGCGGGCAGGCAAATCAATGACACTATGCCGGGCTATATCACAGATAAAATTTTAAAACACCTCATTGCACAAGTGGGTGATGTACGGGAAAGCAGGGTATTGGTAATGGGTGCTACTTTTAAAGAAAACGTAAGTGATATTAGAAACAGTAAAGCAGTTAATATCATTGCGCAGCTAAAAAATTATTTTATTCAAACTGATGTAATAGATCCTTTAGCATCAGCCGATGAAATGGAAAAAGAATATGACCTGCTTTTGTCTGAAAAACCACAGGGTATGTATGATGCCATTATCATAGCAGTTGCTCATCAATCTTATATCGACATAGATCAATCATTTTTTGAAAATATAACACACCCTAATGCATTAATTGCTGATATAAAAGGTATATATGGCAATAAAATTAGCAGTAGAAAATACTGGAGTTTATGAGGAAACCTATTTGCATAGTAACGGGAAAAAATGGGCAATTGAGCCGGTGCCTTGCAGATGCAGCTGAAAGGGAATCTAATATTACTTTAATATGCTTGGATAGGTCCGTATTTGATATAACCAATGAAGCACATATCAAAACTATTTTTGAAAAATACCAACCTGATTTTTTAATTAATACAGCAGCATACACCTCTGTAGATAAGGCTGAAACAGAAATGGAGCAAGCTTTTGCCAGCAATACAGAGGCACCCGGCAAATTAGCATACTACGCTTATCAAAATAATTGTAGGTTTATTCATATTTCTACTGACTATGTATTTGATGGTTTGAGTTCAACCCCTTACAGTACTAAAAGCACACCAAGACCGATAAACTATTATGGCTTTAGTAAATGGCAGGGTGAATTATTGGCAATAGAAAATAATCCTCAGAGCATCGTTATACGTACGTCATGGGTGTATAGTGAGTATGGAAATAATTTTGTAAAAACAATGATACGGCTCATGCAAGAAAAAAAGGAATTGAATATTGTGCATGACCAAATTGGAAGCCCTACTTATGCCGGTGATTTAGCCAATGCAATTATAAAAATAGTCAAGGAACTTGTGAATAAAAGCCAACCAATTCATATAAAAGGAATATTACATTATACCAACAGCGGACAAACAAATTGGCATGCATTTGCATCTGCCATCAAAGAGTATTTTCATTACGATTGCATTTTACATCCTATACCAACAAGTTTATATCCTACACCCGCTAAGCGTCCTTTATTTTCTCTTTTAAATACGGAATTGATAGAGGCTGTTTTCGAATTAGATATACCTTTTTGGCAAGATAGTTTAAGGGTTTGTTTGGAGAAGTTGAAATAAATACATGAATATGTATTTCCTTTGATGGTGAAGCAAAATATAAATTATTATGATGTATCAATATTTATTTAAACTGGCCTTTTTAACTGCTATATCTATGAGCATTGCCACGCTTGTATCAGCTCAAGACAAAGCTGAACAAAAGATTCGTAAAATATTGAATACACAAAATCAAAGCTGGAATAATGGGGACATTGATCACTTTATGAAAGGATATTGGGAGAATGACAGCCTAATATTTATAGGCAAGAATGGAACTACTTATGGCTGGAATGCAACACTAAAAAATTACAAAAAAAATTATCCGGATACCTTGTCTATGGGCAAGCTTAGTTTTGATATTATTAAAGTAGAAAAGATATCCAAAAGTTATTACAATGTTGTTGGTAGATGGTACCTTACAAGGAGCATAGGAAACTTAGCAGGCTCCTTTACTTTGCTTTTCAAAAAGATAAATGGAACTTGGGTGATTGTGCAAGATCATAGCAGTTAATACAAAATTTCAAAAAAGATGGCCATCTTTATACATGCGCTGAAAAAGTAAAAAGATATACATCTCTGCAAGGATTGGGGAAGCGGAAATATTTACTTATTTTTTTTGGCTAAATGTTCCTTATTCAGTTCAATTAATAAATCTTTAGTGATGTCTTTCAATGTGTCTTTATAATATACAACATCGTCTGAGCTGCCAGTAGCAAATACATATACATATCCTTTTTTGAAACTATATGCTTTTAGAAAATCTTGAATTCGGGTTTTTACATCCATCATTTTCTCTATTGTTTCATTTTGCAATTCTTGGCCAAGCTGTTCCTGTTGCTGTCTAAAATTTCCTTCCATACGCATTAAGTCTTCTTGCATTTGACTTTGCTCTGTTTGAGAAAGAGAAGGTCCACGTTTATTGAAATCATTTATTTTGGAGGTATAGTCATTTCTCATTTTCTCCAACTTTTGTTCCATACTATTGTTTCTACCTTGAAGATATGATTTGACCTCTTTGAAATAAGCATAATTGTTTTGAACACTGTCTATTTCAAAATAAACAAATTGGCTACCCGCAGCTTTTACCTTGGCATCATCTAATTTCTTTTGGTTTTCTAAATCAGTTTCATGAGAAAAATGTAGATAAAATAATATGCCGCAGGCAATGATTAAAACGATATTAGAAATGAATAGAAATTGCTTCATTGAGCTGAAATTAAAGGGCTGCAAGATAGCCGCTGATGTTGGAAATAGATGTTAAATGTTTGAAATACTAAGCAAATTTTTATTATCGAAAAATGCTGATTGTGCTGAAGCCTAATCGCTTTTTTACATAGCTACCTAAGTAATTTCAAACAAAACTGAACAAATATCCGTCAAACCCATACTGGCAGGCAGTTTTAGAAGCTGGAAGCATTTTTTTAATACCTTCAAATTTTAGAACTGTAAAAAAGGTGGTGATTCTTTTTTACCGTTGTAGTTGTGCTTGTTGTATTTTCTCTGTAAACTTATTTTTATCCTTCAAAAAACTTGTGCATAAAAAATATTTTCTTGCTTATAAACCGCCGAACCGATACCGATGGCTATCGGTAGAGGCGAAGACTGCAAAGACAAAACCGCTACATTTTTTGCAGCGGCTGATGAGTTTGTGTTATGTTGTTCATTCTTTTACACATCGTCCAGTACCAAGGTTGTAAAGAAATTTCTATTGAGTTGATGGCGGTGTGGTTAGCGTGGTATTTTGATAATTATTCTTAATCTCTATAAAATTTATTTTATTCTTGTTTTCAAAATCTGAAAATGTAAATCTAATCGCAAACTCATTCTCTTTCTTCCCAATACAGAAAGAGTAGGTATAATCAGTAAATGGAATATCCCTATGTGATACCTTAATTGTACTATCAGTAATATTACTACATTCTGCAAATTTGTTTTTTAAGAAGCTCATTTGATAGAACAAATGTTGCTTATCCTGTACATCAAAATATGCAGATGTATCAATGATTGAATATAATCTATTTGTATCGTTAGATTTTACGGCAGTAATAAAGTCAGTAATAGTTTCCTTCCTTTCATCGGTTTGAGCTATAGTATTACAACTGTATAAAATTGTAATTACCATAAAAGAAACAAATATCGCTTTTATCATTTTTTAGGCGTTGTAAATTGGTTTATGGTGTCGTATTCTGTACCACCTCCATTTGCTTTATATTTCTGCAATGTTCCTTGTACGGCTGATATGGTTTCTGCTCTTATCTCAATTCCTTGCTGCTGCATCATTTGCAGACCCGTATAAGCAACCTTTAAAGAATTACCATAAATATTTCTACGGATTGTACTATAATCAGCCCAAACGCTTCTGTGGTCATTAACAAATCCATCTTTTAAGCCATCAGCAAAACTTGTATTTAATGAGCCGTCTGTAAGGAAATTAATTAGTCCTGTACGTCCTGAAGCATTAAACAATGATTTATCACCAATAAGATTATTTGCCCTATAAGCTTCATCTATATTAGTTGCATTATAAAATCCTTTTCTTAGTTCTTATTCATTTCCTAAAGCACTCCATATTTTCTTATTAAACTGACTTGCTATAATCCTGCACCCCCTTCGCCTAAAGCACCTGCGGCAGCATTTGCAGCATTATTTCTTGCTGAATTAACTGCACCTCCTCCCATTCCACTTGTAGATGCAGTTGGCTCTGGGTCTTGTCCTCCGTCTGCCATTCCATAAAATTTTGGGCCTTTTTGATAGTACTTACCTGACTGATAAACAATTGCCCCATCTTTATCTGTATCCCAATCTCTACCCCAAGCTGTTAATGTCCCACCTGAAACATATTTAAAACTATTTGTTTTAGAATCTTGTAATGCTGAAGGTATATTGGCATAAACTGTATTTACAACAACATTTTATGTCGTAGCAGTTGTTTGTTTTCCATTCCTTGAGGTTATTGTTGAAATTGTAGTGGAATACTCTAATTGATACATTGATTTATGATAGGGAAGATATTCTAAACCATCAATGTCTATTCCATCAATTGGTCTGTTAGAAGCATATTGAAATGACTATAACATAGGATATTTTCTTGTAAGTAAGTCAACGGATAAAAATTTTCCCAATCTTGATTCGTAAATTCTCATACCATAATCAATCTGATTACCTTTCCCTTTTACTTCATTATCATTTTCCTTTCCGTTGAATCCATAGCTGTAGTTGTTTTTATTTCTGCAAACATTGCTTCTTTTGAGCGAATCGTAAGCACATATGGTTTTACTAAAATGACTGACCTGTAGCAGTTAAAACTAAATTTCCCTGTTGCAAACGAATTGTATCACCAAGTTTTGCTTTATATGTATTTTCTCCGATAGTTATAACAAAATCAGTTGTAGAAACAAGTTTGCCAAATACGATATGCATATTTTTATCCGGCATACTATCTTAAGCAGGTTCAAAATATGCTTTAAAAGGAGAACGATTATATTGATCCACATCCCTTATACTGCCTTCTGTACGATAAACCTTTGTAAGATCCATTTTATCAACTACCCTATTGAGTAAATCTCTTGTTTGCAAAATATATAGTTCGTTATAAATATTATTTTGTACATCAACCAATCCACTAAAATCCATAACTTGTGATGATGAAAGAAAACCGGATGTAACACCTTTCGAACCCTCCGGCTCTTGAATGAATAGCTTGGAATGAATTTTATACATAGGATTTGAATACCTAGTATAAATTGCTCCAAGTAAAATGCAAAGTATTAGACTCAATAAATAATATTTCCAAAAATATAAAAATTTGAAAATTAATTTTTTAAGTCAAAAACATCATCCTGAATGAGACTGTTCTTACTGTCACTCATCACAATTTTTATTTATCAATATTTACTTAAATAGAATACGGCTTACAACTATAAGAAGTATGGATAAGCCAGCACTATACAATGCAATTTCTCTGTTTCTGTAGGCATCAGTTGTTGCCACTTTTGAATCCGTAGGCTCCACATATATTACGTCATTGGGTTCTAAATAAAAATATGGGGAAGTAATGACATATTTTGAATTTAAATCAAGCCTAATCAATTTTTTATAAGTAAGACTATCCCTTATCAATAACACATTTTCTCTTCGCCCATATATGGTCATATCACCTGCAAGTCCTAAAGCATCAAATACATTCACTTTCTCGTTTGGTATGATGTAGGAAGATGGACGTGCTACTTCACCCAAAACTGTAATTTTATAGTTTGCAAAGCGCACATTGATGACAGGCTCATTAAAATATTTATCAACCTGTTTGCGTATTTCTTCCTTTGCATCTTCGGTCGAAAGGCCTGCTATTTTTACTCTTCCAACAAATGGCAGCTCTACTCTACCTTCTCTATCCACCAAATATCCATTTGATGCCTGCCCTGTTGTTGCACTTCCTAATACTGGCACATTACCGCCAATTCCTGTGCTGCTTGTACCACTATTAAGTAATGATGTTACTTCGTTATCAATGGTTTGTATCGTTATTGTTAGTACATCATCGGGTTTTATGAGCGGACTTTTAAAAGCATGAGTTTGTATTGCCTCCGGCAATGAGCTATCAGAAAAATCTTTAAAATAAGCAATACGCTCATAATGTTTACAAGAGCTTATTAATATCGAGATGGACAAAATGAATATTGAAACTTTAGATTCATATAGTTGCAAAAAAAAACTCCTCATGGTCAGATACTAATTTTGAATTGTGCAAATTTCGTGTTTTCTAATTTTTTTCCCATAAAATTTACAGTCATTTACTTACAGGCTCCCATTCAAAGATGTTACTTTTAGGAATTTTCAAAAATTGCTCAATAAAAATTTCAGGCGGACAGGTAAGTTTTCTGGTGGGAATGTGAAGCCAAGCACCATCTACCGTAAGCGTTGCACAATGAATATCATTATTCTTTTTTATTTGATGCTGAATGCTCCATCTGCTCAGATCAGGCCTACATGTCAATAGTTTTACATCTATGGATACCGAATCACCAAAATGTATTTCTTTTCTAAATATACATTCTTCCCTAAACAATATAGGCCCAAACTGCTCTTTGGCAAATACCTGTGCTGTAAGGCCATGTTCATTCAAAAAACACAACCTGGTATATGCACCCCAATCATAGTAAACGGAATGTCTCAAATGCATATTTGCATCAATATCTGACCATCTGATCTCAGGACTTTTATAATAATTTTCCATAAATAATTATTTTGAATGCTTTTTTCGCTTGTCTGCTTGCCACTTCAAATGATGGATACTCACGTTGAGTTCATAACCAATCAGCAGCATCAGGGCATTATAAAACATAAGTAACATAACCAGCAGTAATGCACCAACGGAACCATAAACTTTATTGTAGGTAGCGAAGCTTTGAGCCCAAATTGAAAATAGCCATGTAGCCAGCATAATGAGAACAGTAGCTAATATAGCACCCGGGGAAATCAATTTCCATCTCTTATGTACAGATGGAGCGTATTTATAGATTAAGGCTATAGAAAAAAGAAACAAACTTACTGTAAGCAAAAATCGAATAACCCCTAACCAAAAGATGGTAGTGGTTCTCCTTATTTCAAATGAAAGTAATAGTTTTTTGAAAAGCTCTCCCTGACCAATGGTGAGTATAATGGTACCAACCAAAAGTAAAAGCAATACCATTGTAAGCCTGATAGCCCTCCAGCGATAAATAAAAAAATTGCCTTTTCTTTTTTCGGGTAATGATTTATCAAAAGCTCTGATGATGCCTGCCATTGCATTCGATGAATAATAAAGTGCGAGTATAAAGCCTAAAGAGAGTAAACCGTTTTTAGGAATATTCAATAGTTCATTGAGGTTTGTAACAATAAGTTCTCTTGATTCAGGATTGGGCATTGCTTCACTAATCAATCTATTCAATTCATTAAAGATACGCTCAGAGAAGGGAAAATACGGTAGGAGAGTAAATAAAAAAATGGCAGACGCAGGTATTGCCATTATAAAATTGAATGCTATGGAAGATGCCCTATCACGAAGCCCAACAGTGTTGATCTGGCCTACAATAAAATGAACCACATCATAAATTGGTAGTCCTGCAAAACCAGGAATACTCCATGCCTTACTTTTTTTCAATAGGAACTTTATCCATTTTGCTTCTACTATTTTTTGCACAACCCTATTCAAAATTATTTATTGCTTTTGCTGCTGTTTACGAAGAAGAAAAGCATTTAAGCTATCTTGATATTCTTTTGCATATTGACTATGCTCTGCAAAAGTAACACTGAAATGATGATAGCCACTAAAATCACTTTTTGCAACAAAAAATATATAGTCTGTTTTTGGAGCATTCAGCACAGCATCTATGGTTACTATTTGAGGAGTACAAATAGGACCAGGAGGAAGCCCTATATTTTTATAAGTGTTGTACGGAGACTCCACCGACAGGTGTTTGTATAAAATTCTTTTAAGGCTAAAGTCCTTTAAAGCAAACTTGATGGTGGGGTCTGCCCCAAGTGGCATATTACTGTTTACCCTATTCATATACACGCTTGCCACATTTCCTTTCTCATCATTTTTATTTGTTTCTTCTTCTACAATAGAACCAATGGTGTATATCTGTGCTGATGTGAAACCCAATGCAGTAGCCTTTTCAAGTCTATTATTCTTTGACCAAAACTTTTTTTGTTCTGAACAAAGTCTGGAATATATGGTACCGGCCGTTGCTGTCCAACTCAATTCATAGGTATTAGGAATGATTGCTATCATCCAGGTATCTGTTGAAAAACCTGCTGCGGCAAGACTATCAGCATTTGTAAGAAATTCATACATGGTGGCACTATCTATCATGAAATTTTTGGCCACTAATTTGGAAAAATCTTCGGGTGTTCTCAGTTTATTGATAATTAACTTAACGGAAGATTGTTGATTTCGTCTAAATAAAATCACGATATCATATAAATTCATTCCTTTTTTTATTTCGAAGCGTCCAGCAGACACTCTATCCCAACTATGAGTGATGTCCATCATCCATAACCATAATCCAGTTCTCTTTATTAATGTTGAAGTATCTATTTGTTGCGAAATGGTTTTTCTGGGATCTGCTCCTGGCTTCACATAGATGTATTGCTTTTCTTTTTCAAAATTGGTAGCAGTACTTAATAATAAATATAGACCACAAAAAATGGCAACGAGAACAATGATACCTGCGGGTAAAAAAAATTTGCGCATAACAAAAAATAAAAACCGCCAAAAGGCGGTTGTAAAAAATGTGGAGAATACCGGAGTCGAACCGGTGACCTCTTGCATGCCATGCAAGCGCTCTAGCCAGCTGAGCTAATTCCCCGTAAAGAACTTTTATAAGAAGAGGGCAAAAATAGGCACGCAGTTTAATTCACCAAAAATATCATACTACGACAATCATTCTTGACCCATCAAAACCATTTCTTCTTCATAAAATAAGCAGCAATAATAACTGATACAACTAAACTCAGCACGATAGGAATATAAAATGCATGGGCCGTATTTGCAAATGGGATTTCTACATTCATACCATAAATACTGGCTACTAATGCAGGCAATGATAAAATAATTGTAATGGAAGTAAGACGCTTTAATATATTATTCAAATTATTACTAATAATGCTGGCAAAAGCATCCAATGTACTACTTAGTATTGTGGTATAAATATTAGCCATTTCGAGTGCCTGACTTGTATCTACAATTAAGTCATTTAAAAATTCTCTTTCATCTTCATTCAACGCCAGAAAATTGGTACGCTCCAATTTCATCATCAGCAATTCATTGCTCCGCAGTGCAGTTACGAAATATACTAAACTTTTTTGAATACGCATTAAATGCAATAGCTCTTCATTCCTATTGCTATTATATAATTCCTGCTCATACATATTTCTTCGATGGTTTATTTCTTTTAGAAATTCCATGAAGTTGGTAACTACTTTTTCAAAAATTTTGAGTACCATCATACTCTTTTTATCTGGTTGTCTTTTTTCAAAACTGTTCAAAAATTTATTGATGGCTGCATTATCAAAAGAATTGACAGTAATGATATGGTGATGGGTTAGAATAACACAAATTGGTATGGTAATATAATAGGCATCACTATCATTGAATGAATTGTTTTCAGCAGGTGTTTTTAATACAAGAAATTTCACATTATCTTCTTCCTCAAATCGTGGCCTTTCGTCTATGTCCAAAGAATCCCTTAAAAATTCTATCGGAATATTCATTTGTTTTGAAAGTTCCTGAAATTCCTCCTCTTTAAATGGTGGTAATAGGTTTACCCACGTACCCTGCTCAAGATTGTCAATACTAACAGTTTGCCCAGATATGTTTTTGAAGTATTGGATCATGGGAAATAATGAAAAATGATTTTAAACAGTGCGAATGTATGCGTTAAAACAAGATTTTGCAATCGACCTTGGAATGTAAAGTTAAAAGATAATGTAGGTGCCTGTTTGATTTTAATTTTTGACAGATAAAATAGGACACTATTTGAATTTTTCTTTCCTGATGATGTATGGAGCGTTTCGGTTTTGTATTAAATGCAAACTGGATCATCTAAATCAAAGTATAAATAAAATCGTAATTATTTCTTTGAACCGTATTCTGCAATAGTGCCTAAAATTTACTTTCGGCGTCATGAAAAAAACAACTTTTCGACTTATGCTCCCATGCCCAAACCAATGATTTTAAAGATATAATTTGGCTGCTATTATTCAAAAAATATTCTTACACGTTCATAGTTTAATTGGCGACTAGTAAAGGCTTCAGATTGTTGTGCGGCATAGCTCTTTAGACCAAAAAGACCTGCAATGTTTCCATTTTTTACTGCCAGTTCCAGGTATCCGGCGCTATTAAACCATGCTACCTTTTCGCTTTGCTTTACTGCGGAATAATTAGAAACAATTTCTTCTATATGTGTATCTGTTCTACTGGGCAATACTATTTTAAAAGACCTGCTTTTTCTATATTCTTCAAACTCCTGTTTGGTGATATTTATTACTACATTTTCAAATCGATCCACATAAATGATTTGGCAATCAATCCAATCCTGACCTGCCGTAAATCGTGGAGGATATTTTTCAACAAAAGTAGCTGTAGCTGTGGCTATGCTTGATAGTTGATTGGTTTCAATGAATTGCTTACACCATGATATGATTTGAGCTGTATAATGCAAAATGCCCATACTCAATGCCTTTGGTATCGGAATAGCATAAACATTTAATGGGCGCTCTCCGACTATCATGGTGAGTATGCCATTGTCCGGGCAAATAATGAATTGACGTTTATATTCTGCAATTAATAGATGTGATAATGGCTCTTCAAACAATTGAATCAAAACAATATGAATGGTATTATCAGGATAGTGGCTAAAAGCCCCATTGCAGATATAAGCAGCTTGCAAATAATTATCTGGGCTAAGGTTATGAGTGATATCTGCTATCTGTACATCTGGCAATGCCTGTAGCATCTGCCCTTTTATGGCACCTACAATAAAGTCGTTTGTTCCAATATCTGTTGTTAATGTAATGATAGCCATGTAGGCAGGCCTTTATTTGATCAGTTTTCCATCTTTGAAAAAAAATTTATAGGTAAGCCTGTCGGCTAATGAAGGCCATAATCTATTGAGCCATACCGTTTGTTTGCCTTTTGAAGTAAGCACTAACGTACGTTCTTTTTTTTCTATAGACTCAAGTATATGGGCCGCACATTCCGATGCAGTCATCAGAGATTGTTCATCCATTGGAGATTCTCCTTGTGGTTGTCCTTTTATATCTAATGCTACATTCCTAATATTGGATTGCGTAAATCCAGGGCATACCCACATTACATTTACATTGCTGTGGAGCAGCTCTGTTCGTAGTGCTTCCATCCAACCTTGCAATGCATATTTTGAAGCAGAATAACCACTTCTGCCTGGAAGCCCCCTGTATCCTGCAATAGAAGACACACCTACTATGCTTCCTTTTGATTGTAATAAATGAGGCAATGCATATTTTGTACAATATACTGCACCCCAAAAATTAATGTCCATCACCTTGTGCAAAGTTTCAATATTAGTATCACTGAATAAAGCACGCATAGATATACCCGCATTATTAATTAAAAAATCTATACTACCAAATAACTGGATTGCAGTTTCACAAATCTTCTTACAATCTGATTCTACCGATACATCCGCAGGAATAGCAGCGAATGGTCTTTCTGCATATTGAGTTTGAATGTTATATAGTTTATCATAATTACGTCCACAGGTTACCACCTTAGCTCCTCTTGCCAGTAAAGTATCTACCAAGGCCCTGCCAATTCCATCAGTGCCACCAGTTACTATCACTACTTTATTTCTAAAAAAAGACATATTAAAAATAAATGTTTGAGCAAATGTAAAAGAATATGGGTGATAAGCTTTGATACTGTTATTAATATGGCTTGATCTGTAATACTGTTTATAAATCTGTGGAAAGAACAGTTTGAAAAAATAAACTAAAATATTTGGTTCAAAAGCATATTCCTCTATTTTTGCACCCTTCCAAAGAGGATGATTCCGTAGCTCAGCTGGTAGAGCAATACACTTTTAATGTATGGGCCCTGGGTT
>ERZ650309.197-NODE-197-length-29952-cov-9.498980_pt1 | contig 29952 bp, 23 predicted proteins | sample MGYA00376245_ERZ650309 | MGnify/ENA primary metagenome ERZ650309 (study PRJEB26733, sample SAMN07839294) | wastewater metagenome | biome: urban; feature: wastewater treatment plant; material: waste water | place: USA: North Carolina | collected 2016-04-26 ... | reverse complement strand
GCAAAACAAGCAAGGGTAATTTGCCAAACACGATGAATTTGCTGATGAGCACGTAGATTAGCGACACCCACGACAATAGAGCTAAAGACCAAAGGAATTAGCACCATTTTTAACAAACCAATAAATAATGAGGCAATTAAACTAGCGAAATACAATACAGTTTCGTGAGCAGAAACAGGTAAATAATGCCGACACAAATAAGCAAATAAAATACCTAAAATAGCCCCCCATAAAATACGACTATTTAATGACATATAAATACCCAATAATTGATAAGTAATTAGTTTGCAAGTTAACATGAAGCTTCGATAATCGCTAACTATGATAAACTTAGTTTGTGTACAATCTTGGCCAAATTTTTTAGCAAAAATAAAGGGGTTGATTTTGAGGGTTTCTCATATCATCCAACAACGCAAATTAACAATTATCTTGTGTGTGTTGCTGACATGTTCTTTTTTAGCTGTCTCTTTATTGAGCTATTATTCCTCAAAAAAGACAATTCATTTAGCATTGGTTGAAAAAGAATTACCGCTAACTTCTAATGCCATTTATGCTGAGTTGCAAAAAGATTTAATTCGTCCCTTTTTTATTTCATCAATGATGGGAACCAATACTTTTTTGCATGATTGGACAATAAAAGGTGAACAAGATGTGCCTGCGATTGCTCGTTATTTAAAAGAAACCAAAGAAGAATACCAAGTATTTACCAGTTTTTTTGTCTCCGAAAAAACACATCGTTATTATTATCCAAATGGAATTTTAAAGACGGTGAATGCTAGAGAACAAGCAGATCGTTGGTTTTTTAGAGTGCGTGAATTAAACGAACCCTATGAAATTAATATTGATTATGACAAAGCTAATAACAACTCTTTAGCAATTTTTATGAATTTTAGGGTGTTTAATCAACAACAGCAGTTTTTAGGAGTAACAGGTGTTGGTGTGAGCATGGAGCGTTTATATCAATTATTAGGCCACTATGAACAACAATATAAAAAGAATATTTTTTTGGTGGATAGTGAAGGCAAAATTCGTTTAACAGGCAATAACCGTTTACAAGACCCTCGATCTATTTGGCAAATTAATGGTTTAAAGGATTATGCTGCACAACTTTTAGCACGGCAAACAAATATTATTCAATATAAAACTAAGGATGGTAAAAAATATTTAGTGCATGTTCGTTATATGCCCGAAGTACGTTTATATTTATTTGTTGAAAGCCGAGAGGATGAAGCGATTGCAGAGGTCAAACAAACTCTATATATCAATATGATTGTTTTGTGTTTTATTGTGATTGCTACAATTTTATTAACCAATATGACGGTTGGATTTTATCAACGTGAGTTAAAACAATTAGCAAGTTTAGATGGTTTAACGCAGTTGTTAAATAGACAAGCCTTTGAGATAGTGAGTGAAAGACTTTTAGCCGATAGCCGTCGTCATCAACAATCGTTAAGTGTGATGATTGCCGATGTCGATTTTTTTAAACGTATTAATGATAGTTATGGTCATCAAACAGGTGACTTGGTATTAAAACAAGTTGCTTTAGCCTTACGTGAAAGCGTTCGCGAGTCGGATGTGGTTTGTCGTTGGGGTGGAGAGGAGTTTGCCTTATTTTTACCCAAATGTGCTTTAGATGATGCAGAGCGTATTGCTGAAAAAATTCGTCAACATATCGAGGAGTTAGCTTTACATGAAGCTTTTTATTCTGTGCCTGTGACCATTAGTATTGGGGTTGCTGAATATCAAGTGACTGAAAGCTTAAAAGATGTCTTTGCGCGTGCCGATAAAGCCTTGTATAGAGCCAAAGCGAGTGGACGCAATCAAGTCGTGGTATCTTATGGATGTTAATCTAGAGACAGACAACTTCGTCTTGAGTACTTACATAAAATGAACAATCTAATCCATAAAGGCTATTTACGAACATTATACTAACAACGATACTTAAAATGAGCACCGCATTAACAACTCCTACTTAGGTCATGGTCATGATCATGTTTATGGATGATTTTTGCTTAAAAGCTAACAAGTTAAGGAATAAATATCTGCATCCTCTGTATTGTGCATTAATGTTTTATATAGTCATCAACAATCAACCATCGTTGAGGCTCTGAGCTACCTTTTTAATCCTCTGAATAATAGCCATCTTTAAATACGCATGTATTTAGGATTGCTACATATTTACTCAAGATTATTTCCAAAAATCACAGTGAAACACTTAAAAAATTTTATAACTTTTTATTTATGTTGAGATATTTTTATCATGGCTATTTTTGTTTATATTACTGAAAAGTGCCAACAACGTGCAAAAAATCACCAATTAACAGATGCATTAGATCAATTAGTTGCCGATATTGAGCGAGAACAGGCATTTTGGCGGCTTGATGCTTTTCCTCATCCCTTTTGGGTTAAAAAGCGTTTAGGTAATCGTCACACACGCTTGGTTTGTCGTTTGGAGTCCCATGAAATAGAGGGCGAAACACATGATGTTTTAGTGTGTTTAGATATTTTTCAGCGTGGTGACAAAGAATACCATAAGCTGTATTTGCAAATACGCGATTTAGGTGATGTTTTATATCAGCAAGTGACAGATCATCAATTACTGATAACGTGGTTAAAAGAGCGTTGCCAACAGCCAACGTTACCGAGTCTTGTTAAACCTTCTGAGGAGGAAGATTTATTTTTATATGCCGTACCCTCGTCTGCAAATCATCATGAGTATGGCAATATCAAAGACATGGTATATGAGTCTTGGTCGTGGGTAGAACACGGACTAAAATTATGCTCATCACAACAATTAGAAGAAATCAGTCAACAATTGGCAGCATGGGATCAAAAAACGGCCTGTTTGTTGCTTGAATTAGAGATGGGAGAGGCTTGGATTTTGCCTTTTGTGCAACATCATGTGTGTTTGCTCACATTTAACACAAAGGAATTGGTATTTACAATTCAAGATTTAATGCAAAAAGGAGAGACATTAAATATTCATGATTTTCAAAAGTTTTTAGTGTGTACAGCTCGCCGTGTTTACCCACAATCGTTATTAAAAATTCCTAATCAATGGTTAAGTGTTCAACATAATTTTGCTGCTAATTTGGCATTTTCTCCCGAAGAGTCACATATTTTACACTTTACATTACAAGAAGAACGTCCATTCCCATTATTTATTAATGGTCGTGCTGGGAGTGGTAAATCAACGATTTTACAGTATTTATTTAGTGGCTATCTTAATTTTGCTTATCAAGCAATATGTCCATCAAAGCCACCAATTTACCCTGTATATTTTACTTGTAATCAAACACTGACTGACCGTGCCGCCGAGACAATTAATCAAATTTTATTGGCATGTAATCCGCAACAAGCATGGCTACCTATTATCAAAACGGTTTGCTTAGAGTTTAGAGGCTTTTTGCTAAAGTTGATGCCTACAGAACAGCAGAGCCTTTTTGGTCGTGAAAAATGGTTGGATTATGGTCGATTTAGGCGTTTGTGGGAGCAAAAATTTGGTCAGCAACCACAAGCAACGCAAGAGTATCCTGCAAGTTTATGTTGGCATATTATTCGTTCGTATATTAAAGGCTTAAATGCCGATTATTATTTAGAACCTAGCGACTATCTTGATTTGGCAGAAGATCAGCGTTCTGTTAGTGATGAGCTATACCAAACTATTTATGAAAAGGTATGGGAAAAATGGTATCAGCCTTTGTGTAAAAAAGAAGGCTATTGGGATGACCAAGACTTAGCACGTTTTGTTCTTGAACAATATTATGTTAAGCCACGTTTTGCCGCAGTTTTTTGTGATGAGGCACAGGATTTTACTCGTATCGAAGTGCAAATTGTTTTGCGGCTAAACTTGTTTTCGGCGCGTCATCTGTACCCTAATCAAATACAACGTGTGCCATTGGTTTTTGCAGGTGATCAATTCCAAACACTGAATCCAACGGGGTTTCGTTGGGAAACAATTAAAGCACAAGTGGTAGAACAATTTATTTTTGCCCTTGACCCTGCACAACACGCAACACTATCAGATATTAATTATCGAGAGCTAAGTTATAATTTTCGCTCCACACCTGCCATTGCTCAATTTAGTAATATTATTCATGGTTTAAGAGCAAAACTTTTTGGTCTTAAATCACTTGTGCCTCAACAGTCTTGGCAGACATCTACCAATCAGAGGGATGTGATATTAATAGACACACAAGATCACACGCTCACCGTGCAATTGGCTCAACAATATGATTTGGTGATTGTTTTACCCTGTTTGGATGGTCAAGAAACAAGTTATATTCAAAATAATCCTATTTTGAAGCAATATTTGCATTTGCGCGAAGATGGAAGTACTTCAATTCCTGCGATGAGTGTTATTCGCGCTAAAGGTTTGGAGTTTCAGCGTGTTGTTATTTATGGCTTTGCTGCGGATTGTCCAGCCGATTTAGATTTATCGGGTAAAGCATTGATTAGTGCTGAACAAAAAATTCAGCAAGAATACTTTTTAAATCGTTTGTATGTTGCAGTGACTCGTGCGCGTAGTCAGCTTTTAATTATTGACTCCCCCACAAATAATCAGCAATTTTGGCAACATTTCCAGCAGCCATTATCATCTCCGTTACAACTCATGAATTTACCAAATGCGCAAGAAACATGGGTTGGGCATTTAGGCAGCCTACGCGCAGCGGTATTGGCAGATATTACGCCTGATGCTAATCAGATTTTATTAATGACTGAAAATGCCACAAAAATTTATCAAGAAGGTACTGCTAATCAAGACCCTTATTTGTTAAGGCAAGCTGCTGCTTTGTATGAGCAATTAGGGGATTATAACCAACAACAATATTGTTTGGCAGAAGTGCAGTATATTGCAGAAGATTATTATGAAGCGGGTATATTGTTTGAAAAAACCGCACATTATGAACGTGCGTTTGAATGTTTTTGGCGAGTGCAAGACTGGCAAAAATTATATGATGTAACAATGGAACAGTCGTGGCACCCCGAAAACATAGAAAATAAATTACGCGAAGAAATGCTAGAGCTTTATATTAAAAAGACTAGTGCTATTGCTTCTTATGTCAATATCATACGCAAACTGGTTAACCATGAACTACCTTTATCATCTAATACCTATGATAAAAAAGCATGGCATAATTTACTCACTGAAATTTTGATACAGTTGCCACTTGATAAAATCGACAGACATTGGAAAAAACTCTATAACCAACTAAAGCTGCTTGATAGTCATGCTTATTTTTCAGCAGTGATTCACCCTGCCATTTTTGCTGAGGTCGCCTATTTAGCCAATGTAATGGATGAGGCTTGTCGTTGGTGGGAAAAAGCTAAAGAGCAATATAAATTAACACCACCAATGCCTCGTTATGCGGAAGCGGTGGCTGTCAGTCGTCCTTTTCCAAAAAATTTAGATGCTTTAGTGGTTTTGCAACGTAATACGGCAATTTGTCAACAATTTGCTGATTTTACACAACTAGAAGAATTAACAAGCCATGATTGGCAGCTTATTATTGATATTGTTTTTAAAATGCTAAAGCAAGACGAAATCATTACGCTATTTAATCCTAAATTGCTCAATTTGTATCGTTTAGATTTGTTAGATGTGTTGATTGAGTATAGTCAACAACTGAACAGCAATTATCAAAAAAGTTGGGTTAAAAAGCTATCAAAATTACGCATCTTTAGAGCAGCAACGCAAGGTGATTGGAGTGCTGTCCTAGAAGCTTTTAACCAAGAAACAGAACAAGATGCAAACGGATTAACCGCAAACATAGAGTTAATATTGTATGGCTTGGCGCATTCAGACGCTTATAGTCAAATGGTAATTGACGACCATTTGAATCCAGATGCTCAAACCATATTGCAACTTATCAAAAAGCGTTTTTTGCAACAAGTTGTGAGACAAGTTAGTAAACAAAATCATTTTAAAAAGGGGCATAGTTCGCAAGTTTCTCAAGAAGTGAGTTATGTGTGGCGTACCGATATAAAAAATCCTCGTTTGTTAGGGGCTGTATTAGAACGTAGTCAGAGTTTTAGTGATGCTTTACAGTTTTACGAATGCCTTGAAAATAATCAAAACGAAAGCCATTATGCCAAACGGCGTTGGTTGGCGTGTAAATTACGGCAAGCAGAATATTTTTATAAATTATCTGCGCGTTACAAAGACAAGCTTGAGCTAAGTACGCGAGTGCAAGAGCGAGAAGAATTAGAAGCAAAATTGCGAGATACAGAGCAAAAAGCGGAGCAAAATCAAAACACGGCTAGACGTGAAGCTCGTTTGTTGGGTATTAATAACTATGACGATATTCCACAATATCCGCCACTACCTACGCAAGAAGATATTGTGAATAAAGTATTGGATATTAAAAAAGACATCGTAATAATACCAGAAACCCAAGAGCCAGTAGTAGAGTTGGTCACAGAGCCAGTCCAAAACTCGTCCAACTCCGCAGTACTTGAGCCAACACTTGAGGCTGCCTCTGTCATTGATAAACCAATCATTAAACAAACATTAGCAATACCGTTTAGCAAAAAATCGTTATCTGATGCCATTGTTCATGAGCAAGGTTTAACAAATACACTCTCTGTGGATGTTGATTATTTGCATAAAGGCATCAACGATGTAATGCAAGCAACTAGCTTGCTATCGGAGATGCTTGCTAAAACAGAAAAAACGGAAATTAGCGATATGATGCAAGCAACGACATTGTTATCAGGGTTATCTGAGTTTTTTGCTAAAACCGATAATATATATACTCATAGCACAACAGGCGTATCGCCCCAGCCTATTCCTATCCCTAAAAATATATCCACAAAAATAGCGAAAGCGATAGCTAATAGCGATGTTGAACAGCAAGCCATGATTAATACGACAATGGTTGCAGAACCAATAGCAACTGTTGAAGTGGTTGATAATCATCATCAGTCAGACATTGTTGTTGAGCCAATAGTGATTGTTGAAGCAGTCGATAATATCAATAACATAGACAATAATCACAATCGTCAGGCAACTATCGCTGTTACGCCCTTAGATAGCCAAAACATACTTTTATTACCAGCAACACGCCAGCCTGTCACGGAGTTGTATTTATTAGATTACCGCTTGCTGATTGTACGCAGTCAGGGGCGATTGAATATTGAACATCAAAAAACAGGCGAAACGGTGTCTATTTGGCCAAAAAACCAACGAATACAAGGCGATTGGCTAAGTAAACAAGCAGAAAATGGCTTTTGGCAATTACAGGGAACATGTTTGTGGTTGCAGTTTAGTCCTGATAGTCATGAGTGTCTTATTGCCATTCCTGAGCATGGGCTAAGTTTAAAATTAAATTGTGTTTAGAAAAAGATCGGCGTCTTAAATGGTGTCAGGACTTACGCGGTTGACCGAAGTCGAAACAAGCGCGTTTTACACTCTCCCCCCAATCCTCTCTTAGAGGGAAAATTGGGGGGAGGGCATGGGCAAATAAGCGATAACCATGTAAGCCTTTTTAACTACCACCTGCCAATTCATAATCCTCTAAAGCTTGTAAATAAGCGACTTCTACCTCTGCCAGCTCTCTATCTACTTTACTTTTTTCGGCCAGTAATTTTTTGAGCTTATCTTTATTGTTGTCTTGATAAAGACTCATATCTTCAAGTTGGCTGGCCAAATGGCTTTGCTGTTCGGTGAGACGATTAAACTTGGCTTCCAACTTTTCGGCTTGTTGGCGTAAAGGGCGCAAAATATGCAAATTATCGCCAGTGCTTTTGACTTGTTGGCGCTCTTCGCGTTTTTCTTGGCGAGTTGCTGTACTTTCGACTTTAACATCTTGTTTAGCACGCCACTCTTTCAGCCATGCGGCATAATCAACTAATGAACCACCAAAAATATCAATTTTGCCATCTGCCACCAACATAAATTCGTCACAACAACTGCCCAAGAGTTGTCTATCGTGCGACACGACAATCAATGCACCCGTAAAGGCTTGCAAAGCCATACTTAAGGCATGGCGCATTTCGAGGTCTAAGTGGTTGGTCGGTTCGTCTAGAACGAGCACATTAGGACGTTGCCAAACAATTAACGCTAAGGCTAAACGGGCTTTTTCACCACCCGAAAAATTCTCAACCGTTGTTGTAACACGATCACCATTAAAACCAAAGCTACCCAAAAACTTACGCAATTCGAGTTCGGAGGTACGTGGTGCAATACGGGTTAGGGCTAACAAGGGCGAAGCTTGCATATCTAAATGGTCAACTTGATGCTGCGCAAAATAACCTAACACTAAATGTTCGCTACAGACGCGCTCGCCCGCTAATAAAGGCAATTCACCAACTAAAGTTTTAATCAAAGTTGATTTACCTGCACCATTAGGGCCTAAAAGACCAATGCGTGTATCAGGGCTAATATTGAGATCGATATTATTGACAATGACTTTATCGCCATAACCTGCATTTACTGCATCTAGTTTTACCAGTGGTGTACCCATTTTCGCAGGCTCTCTAAAGCTAAAGCTAAATGCAGAGTCAACATGGGCAGGTGCAATTAACACCATACGTTCGAGTTGTTTAATCCGACTTTGAGCTTGGCGAGCTTTAGTGGCTTGGGCGCGGAAACGGTCGATATATTTTTGCAAATGCGCCATTTCACTTTGTTGTTTTTCAAAAGCTTGTTGATGTTGTGCCAAACGTTCAGCACGAGTACGTTCAAAGGTGGTGTAATTGCCTGTATATAAAGTCATGGTTTGCTGTTCGATATGCAAAATATGACCAACAGTGGCATCCAAAAAGTCTCTATCGTGGGAAATTAAAATTAATGTACCTTGATAACGATTGAGCCAATCTTCAAGCCACAAAATCGCATCTAAGTCTAAGTGGTTGGTCGGTTCGTCAAGCATCAATAAATCAGAGCGGCACATTAATGCTTGTGCCAAATTTAACCGCATTCGCCAACCGCCCGAAAACTCGCTAACGGTTTTTTGTTGTGCCGTTTCACTAAAGCCCAATCCTGCTAATAATTGTGCTGCGCGAGCAGGCGCGGTATAACCGTCAATGGTGTCAAATTCGCTATATAAATCGGCTAGTTTATTGTCGTCTTGTTCGGTTTCGAGGGCATCATTAATTTGTCGCCATTCTTTATCACCATCCAAGACAAAATCAATGGCAGTACGACCTAATGCGGTGACTTCTTGCGCCATGTGTGCCACTGTCCAACTTTGTGGTCGTGATAATGTGCCTGCATCGGGTGCAAGACCGCCTAATAAAGCAGAGAAAAAGCTAGATTTGCCTGCGCCATTTTCACCAGTGAGTGCAACTTTCCATGAAGGGTGAATCATGCCTGCGGCATTGGCAAATAATACGCGACCACTACGGCGTAAGGTTAAGTCTTGGTATTGAATCATGGTGATGAAGCTAGAACAACAAAAGAGGTGGTATATTGTAGCGGTTTATCATGACTTTGGGTAAAATCGCCGCCGTTTTCTCCTCGTAGTTAAATGGATATAACGGCCCCCTCCTAAGGGGCAATTACAGGTTCAATTCCTGTCGAGGGGACGATTTCTTAAAAGTTAATAAATAATCAGTATTATTGTTGAGTGCAAAAGCTATTTGTGTAGCGGCATCAGGCGATAAATCTGGATATTCTTCTTGCAAAAAATCCGTTAAATCTTCACATGACCAGTTATCTAACGAGCTAATGTAGTCAGGATAGATTATTTGCCATTCTTGCCAAGATAAATGACGTTTGGATAAGCACATACCCTGTTGTCGATAAATTAGCGATAAGTAACTCATAAAATAATTCTTCAGTTAGACAATTTGTTAGAGCATTGCAAGTAATTAATGATTATCATTAAAACAAATTTTATATTTATTAGGGAATCAAATTAAGTCGATTGCTTTAGGCTTATTTGAGCAAAATTTAGCGATTGCTAAAGTGTCAGGCATATTAATGCGTAATGAACTAGATCAAGCCAAAAAATGGGTATTTGACCATATTCAACAATATGGCAAAATTGCTGCATTAATTGTCATTGAGCCAGAATTCCAAGGTTTACAAGAGTTAGTTGAATGGCAAGATATAGAGCATGATGAATATATTCAACAACATACAAAAGCATTAGCGATTGTCGGTTCAGAGCAATGGCCATAAGATGCTATTCTATTTTTATTAGGCGGTTTGTTACCATTCCCAATAAAGTACTTTCAACCTAAAGAGCAGCCTCTAGCTGAAGCTTGGTTATTAAGCCATTAACAAATAAAAAGGGCGACCTAAGGTCGCCCTTGGACATCAACCACGAAATACTTAGGCGGCTGGTGTTTCGTTGCTGCTAGTGGTTGCAGCGGCTTCAGCAGCAGGAGCGTCTGTTGTAGCTGGTGTTGCATCAGCAACTGGAGCTTTTTTAACAGGAGCTTTGCGTGTTGCAGGACGTTTAGGTGCAGCAGGTGTTGCAGCTTCTGTAGTTGCTTTTTTAGCAGGAGCTTTACGAGCTGCAGCGCGTTTTACAGGAGCGGTTGCTTTTTCAACAGCTTCAGCAACTTGAGCAGCATCTTTTTTCACTTCTTGAGCAAGATTAGCAGCTTCTTTTTCGACAGCAGCAACAGCTTGAGTGGCTTCTTTTTTCACTTCTTCAACTAAAGCAACAGCAGCTTCTTTGCCTTTAGCTAATTTAGTTTGAACATAAGAACGTAATTCGCTGGTTTGGAAAATACTTTTAGCTTTTTCGTAGTCTTTTTTCGCAGCTTCTAAAGCAGCTTCAGCATGACTTTGAGCGTCTTCTAACAATTTTTTAGCTTCTACATCGCCGTTTTTAATGACTTGAGCCAATTTAGCTAAAATGTCTTTGTAGCTAGCTTCGGCTTTTTCAACTAATTTGCGAGCAGATTCAATATATTTTTCAGCTTCTTTTTGCGCTTTTTTGGCTAACTTCTGTAATTGTTCGCTAGTATCAACAACTAATTGTTCAGTTTTGGCGGCTTTTTTCTTGCTTGGCATGGTGGTGCTCCTAGAAAATCAAAAGAGGTAAGGGCTTATTAGCAAAATTAACTCAAAATAGTGACAGATAGAATAAAAATTGTCTAACAAAAATACAATTTATTGGTTGGATGACTGTTTTTTTATTTTTTTAAATAATAATAATAAGAAATTTAGTTTAAAACACCAAAATTACTATTTTACTAAGTAAATTAGCCAAAAATAATAGCGGCTTGTCTAGCATAAAAACATAACACATCTTATGCTTAGCGGCTTAATAATATTTTTTAGTTAGAGAGTCAGATTTGCGCATATTACCGAATGCTTGTGTTTAACAAAGTCAAAACAAGCGGGTCTTGTACACTAAAGGCGATGGCCGCGTAAATTCTAAGATGATAAAAACAACTGAGATTGGAGTATATATGAAACGTTTAGTTTTGGCAGCCGCATTATCAATGACAACGATCGCGTGGGCTGCTGAGCCTGTAGCAGCGACACCTGCAACAACGGTGTTTGCTAATGAAGATGCAAAAGTTGCTTATAGTTTAGGGTATATTTTTGGCAAAAATAATGCCACTGCTATTGAGAATTTGGATATTGAAAAATTTGTTGCAGGATTTAAAGAAGGATATGCAGGTAAGCAAGGTGCTTTATCTGAAGAGGAAATTAAAAAGATTTTAACAGATTATAAAGAGCGTCGTGTTGCGGAAGCACAGGCAGAATTTCAAAAACAAAGTGCAGATAACAAAGCTCGCAGCGAGACTTTTTTAGCAGAAAATGCCAAAAAAACGGGTGTTGTCACTACAACATCTGGTTTGCAGTATGAAGTGTTAACTCAAGGTACTGGTATTCAACCTAAAGCAACAGATACTGTTGAAGTCCATTATGAAGGTAAATTAACGGATGGAACCATTTTTGATAGTTCTATTCAGCGTGGTCAAACAGCTTCTTTTAGATTAGATCAAGTGATTGCTGGTTGGACTGAAGGTTTGCAGTTAATGAAAGCTGGTAGTAAATATCGTTTTACCATTCCTTCCGCTTTGGCTTATGGTGAAATGGGTGCTGGTTCTATTCCACCAAATGCAGTTTTGGTTTTTGATGTAGAGTTAATCAAAGTCACTAAAGAAGAAGGCGCAGCAAAAACAGAGAAAAAAGCGAAGAAAAAATAACCTAAAATCGCTGAGTCTACGATTAGAGACTGTAAAAGCAGTCTCTAATTGGCAGTTGTTGTTTAATGGTAGAGCAAAAGCATAGACGCTTTTGGCAAGGCTTCGACTCCCTTCATACATTCCATATTAATGCGTATCACCACTACGACGGCCACAGTTTTTACATGTTTTGCTAAACCAGCGTGGTTCGGTTTTGCCAACAAAAACATTTTTACAAACAGGGCAACGTGCTCGTCTGACAATCAGTAACAGACTTCCTGTAATTAAACTATCAACTAAAAAAATTTCACCTAAAAAATTACCTTTTTCTGTGGGTAAATGATAAAGACCAAGAATCGCTCCAACAAATGTCAATCCGATGATAATGATAATAGCTAATCCAATTAGGCTTGCGATTTGTGTTATACGAATTTGTTTAATGGTGGTCACTAATACGTCTCACGAAATTGCTGGATTTTTTGTGATAGTTATCACATTGTTATTATAGTTTTATATATTAAATTGGCTATTGCCTTCCGATAAATTTAGCTGAAATGACGATAAGGTGTCAGTATGTTAGTTGTTAAACGTTGGTTACAGTTTGTGGCCATAGTTCATATTATTATGGGGTTGTTGTTGCCTATCATTGTTCATATAGATTTGGTGCAACCCTATTTTCGGTTAATGGCGGATACTTTTGCGCTAAATCATCAACAAGATTTATTGTTTTTGCAGTTTATGATTGGTTTATTTGGGCCAACAGTGGCGAGTTGGGGCGTTCTGTTTTTTGGTATCGTCACTTATGCGTTTAGTCAACCCAACAAAGGTGTTTGGTGGTTGATGATTCTCGCATGTGTTGTTTGGGCTGCTTACGATAGTATTTATTCAAGCTTATTTGGTTTGTGGATTAATGCGGTAATTAACGCTATTGCTTTTGTGAGTATTGTATTGCCTCTCTGTGTGGTTAAAAAAGAGTTTTGTGATTAAAACATCCTTGTTTATGTCAGTGATGACTTAGGTTTTATTGCTGCTATTGTTGTTACTATTATTACTACTTTTATTGGCAGCAATTTGCATTTGAACTTCATATTGTTTGGTAATCGCTTGCATATGTTTGAGTAAATTTTCAGTTGTATTAGCAATTGCTGTTGGCACATAAAGATTTTCATTAGATAAAGCAAACCCCGATTTTGAAAATTTCCAAATACCTTGTACTTTACCTAAACCTTGTTTGATTTCATCGGTATTAAGCGGGCTAGCAGTTAATTCGGCTAAGGCATTTTCATAATCATTAATTGCCGTGGTTAAGTCTTGATCTAAACCTTCATACGTTAAGCCCCAACTTTTGGTTAAGTATAATTTAGCAATGCGTTGACTTAGCATCCGTTGACGCCCTGAAATATTCACCAACCGCGCACTAGAAACTTTGCTGTATTCTTGAACCATTTTGACAACCGATTCACTGAGTTTTAACACTTCATCACTTTGACGAATAACAGTTAAGGCTTCTTCGCGACTTGGTGTTTGCAAAACACGTTTCTTGTAGCCCATCCAAACAGTTTCGACCTTTTTTAAACCTTCATTCATTTCAGGCGTAGGCGCATAGGCTTTTAATTCTTTTAAATTAGATTCAAATAGAGCAATACTTGTTTCACGTTGTTTGGTGGCTTCTTGGACGCTTACTCGTTGCCCCAGCATTAAATAACTTTTGGCAATCCGTTGGCTAAGCATTCTTTGTAAACCCGACATATTGACTGCTTCAGCGTTGCTTAATGCCCAAGTTGGTAAACTCAAGGCTAAAGCTAATAATAGAGTCACTCCTTTCGCAAATGGATTAAACATAATATCCCCCTAACAATAATGAACATGACAAGGGGTATTCTGCAAAAAATGCACCGTAAATAGAGCTTTAGTGTTATGAAACAAAGAAAATGCTACTGAGTAGACAAAAAAGGGCAGAATAATCTGCCCTAATTAACAAAAGTGAGTGATTTTTATACTGTTATACGTTGTTTGATGGTGTTGATGATGCCTTGAGCATCTAATCCACAGGCTTTTAACATGTCGCTGTGGCTTGCATGTTCGATAAATGCATCAGGAATGCCCAAGTTTAGTACTGACACTCCCAAGTTTTGGGCAAAAATAAATTCATTTACGGCACTGCCTGCACCACCCATAATCGCATGTTCTTCAACCGTCACCAATAAGCTATGTTCTTGCGCAAGTTGACGAATCAGTTGTTCATCCAATGGCTTTACAAAACGCATATTAGCGACTGTGCAGTTAAGTTGTTCGGCGGCTTGTAGGCTCGGGCTTAACATACTGCCAAAAGCTAAAATGGCTACTTTTTGGCCAAGACGTTTAATTTCGCCTTTACCAATAGGGATAGCGGTCATTTGTGTGTCGATATGAACGCCTGTGCCAGTTCCGCGTGGATAACGTACCGCCGCACAGCCTTGATGTTGGTAAGCGGTGTACAATAATTGGCGACATTCATTTTCATCAGCAGGAGCACAAATGACAATATTGGGAATGGTGCGCATATAGGCATAATCATAAGCGCCTGCATGAGTTGGCCCGTCTTCACCCACTAAACCAGCACGGTCAATACCAAAGGTAACGTCTAAATTTTGCAAGGCAACATCGTGAACTAGTTGATCATAGCCACGTTGTAAAAAGGTTGAGTAAATGGCAACCACAGGCTTTAAACCTTCACAAGCCATACCAGCAGCAAGGGTAACGGCATGTTGTTCAGCAATGGCTACGTCGTGAAAGCGATTAGGAAACTGTTTGGCAAATTTGACCATGCCAGAGCCTTCGCACATGGCAGGAGTAATGCCAATTAAACGAGAGTCCTCAGCGGCCATATCACATAACCACTCACCAAACACATCTGAATATTTAGGCTTTTTCGGGCTAGGGCTGGTGCTGCGTTCACTGGCTGGTGCAATCTTGGTAATGGCATGATAACCAATTGGGTCAGCTTCGGCAGGGGCAAAACCTTTACCTTTGGTGGTATATAAATGTAATAACTGAGGGCCTTTGGCTTTGCGTAAATTGCGTAATACCCGAACTAATTCAATGACATCATGACCATCAATTGGGCCAACTGTGTTAAAACCAATTGCCTCAAATAATGTGCCTGTTGAGGCGGTCATGTGTTTGACACTTTCTTCGGTACGACGAGCAAAATTCCATGCGGTTGGCATCGTTGCTAAGACTTTTTTGCCTTCTTCACGCAAGGCAATATATTGTTTGCTTGACCAAATGCGTGCTAAATAATTCGATAAACCACCGACATTATGAGAAATTGACATCTGATTGTCATTCAAAATGACTAACATATCTGCTTTGTTATGGGCGGCATCGTTGAGCGCTTCAAAGGCCATGCCTGCGGTCATTGCACCATCGCCAATAATGGCGGCAACCTTTCGACCTGAGTTTTGTTGGCGTGCAGCCAAAGACATGCCTAACGCGGCAGAAATAGAGGTTGAAGAGTGACCAACACCAAAGGTGTCATATTCTGATTCTGCGCGATTAGGAAAGGCGGCTAAACCATCTTTTTGGCGCATAGATAGCATTTGTTCTTTGCGGCCAGTTAAAATTTTGTGTGGATAAGCTTGATGACCCACATCCCATAACAAACGATCAAACGGTGTGTCATAAACATAATGTAAGGCAATGGTGAGTTCGATCACCCCTAAACCTGCACCAAAATGACCACCCGTTTGACCCGTACACCACAATAAATAGGCACGTAATTCATCCGCTAGCTGTGGCAAACTGGATAGGGAGAGTTTGCGTAAATCGCTGGGATAAGGCACGGAGTCCAATAAAGGCGTATTGGGACGATTGAGGGGAATTTCATAAAACATCATAGCTTTATTAATCAAATTTGGGACTTGGGTTAATTATAGCGTTTTAGGCTATATTAGGTATTGTTTATTGCTGTACTAAATGACAAGTCTTAATGATCTCTATCAACCAAAAAATCAGCTAACCAAACAAGTGCATTGGCCTTGCAGCCTAAAGGTTTAATTGCGGCAATGGCTTGATCATGGAGTTCAGTGGCCAATTGCTGTGCTTGGCTTAATCCTAATAAGGCAGGATAAGTGGCTTTATTAAGTTCTGCATCTGCGCCTGCTTGTTTGCCGAGTTTTTGTGTGTCACCAATCACGTCTAAAACATCATCATGTACTTGAAAGGCCAAACCAAGTTTATTGGCATAAATTTCAAGGGCTTGTAGTGTGGCTTCATCCGTGCAACCAGCAGCAATTGCTCCCATTAACACGCTAGCTTTAATTAATGCGCCGGTTTTGTGGCGATGAATTTGCTCAAGTTGAGCCACAGAAAGCTGTTGACCTTCACCTGCCAAATCAAGGGCTTGACCAACGGCCATATCACTACTGGCTAAAGCGAGTTTTTGGACTTGTTGGCTTTTTTGTTGGTCGGATAATGAGCTTTGGCTTAAAGCAACAAAGGCAAGAGCTTGTAAGGTATCTCCTGCTAATAAAGCGGTGGCTTCATCAAAAGCTTTGTGACAAGTAGGCACACCACGGCGTAAATCATCATCATCCATACAGGGTAAATCATCATGGACTAAAGAATAACAATGCACTAATTCAACAGACCCTGCCGCAGAGTTTGCTTGTGCCATATCTCCACCACAAGCCAAACACGCACCATAAGCTAAAGCAGGACGAACTCGTTTGCCACCATTTAATACGGCATAACGCATAGCGGCTGCTAAAGGGCTAGAGAGTTGGTTTTGTTGTTGTAAAAATTGTTCGAGCCAAGGTTGAATACGCTGTTGGCAAAGTTGTAAAAAGTTTTCTTGGCTAGTCATAACATACCCTAAGTGATAACGACTTTTAGTATAGTGTAAATCATTAGGGTAGGACTAAGTGAAGACAATGTGAAAAAATGATGAGTTAAGCGGTTTTGTGTATTTTTAAAATAGGTGGCATCACGCTTCTTAATAAAATTGCCATCACCAACAAAACAGCTACTTGCACAGGTGCAAACGGTTGGTCGTATTGTAATGCAAGCACAAAAGCTGCCATATAACTGGCTACACCTAACATCACACTAGCGATAAGTGCGCTTCGCCATGTATTTGTCCATGTAAATACTGCCCAAGCAGGTAACAACACTAAAGCAAAACTGGCCATTAATCCTAAAGAAGCCGTACTAAAGGCTAATAATAAAGCCGCTAATAAGTCAAAACTACCATGCCAACGCCATGCAGCCAATTTATTGGCTTGTTCGTAACCGACAAAAAAACGGGCGCGTAACAACCGTTTTGACCACCACGGCAAACACGCTAAAAACGGAATAGCAACGATGATCATGGCCATCAGTTGTTCTTTGCCCACCAAAAAAATTTGACCATCACTTAAAGCATGAGCCAACGATTCACCCAATGAGCTATTAGCCGCCACTAAATACAAAATTGCCCAACCCATTAACATTAATAAGCCATAACCTAAGTTACCTTGTTGGCTAAAACTATATTTGGCGATGACCGCGACAATTGCCCCTAAACCGCCACTAGCTAATAACGATAATTCAACAGTTGCCCCTAATAATTGTACTGCGGCAGTGATATGGGCAATACCCAAAGCCGCCAGCCATTCTTCGCGCGCGTGTAATAAACAACCCAATAACGGCAATAACAGACTGGCTAATAAACCAACGGCTAACGGCACTTGAAATAAAGGGTCAAATAACAAATTCATATTAGCCAATATCCGAGCAGTGGAGGGCAGTGACATCTATTTGTCTGGAGGTGGTGGCGGTGACAAAATCTTTATCGTGGCTAATTAACATAATGCCTTGCTCAGCGCGGCGTTGTTGCAACAAGTCAATTAATAAACTTACGCCTAAAGGGTCTAAATTGTTGGTTGGTTCATCTAATAAAATTACTTGGCTAGGTGAGGCTAAACAGGCCCAAATACTTAATAATTGAAATTGTCCACCCGATAAACTGTCCACCCGCTTATTTAATAAAGCATCTAAACGTGGCGGCATCGTTTGGCTGTTAGCGTGCATTAGGGCTAAATATTCTTTGACCGACAAGGGAAAATTAGCTAAACGCACAGGATGTTGTTTTTGTAAGCTAATTTGGGTGTTCGGAGCAAGTTGCCAAGTGCCTGCAAAACACTGTGCTTCGCCACATAACATTTTAAACAGGGTACTTTTGCCACAACCATTACTACCCAATAAACCCAACACTTCGCCCGCCTCAAGCTGCAAAGAGACATTGGCTAAAATCGGTTGTTGATAACCGACACTGATATTATTTAGGCGTAATAAAGACATAATGCTCAAGTGATTATATTTATATATATTATTTTGAGCATAACCAAGAATCTCAACGGAGTCTAATTTTTAATGAGCAGCCATCAGCCATTGTTCAATCAAACTAAAATAAGCCTGACTATTGCTATTATTAGCAGGCTCTAAAGGTAAGGCGGTGTGTTTCCATCCTAATTGTTGAGAAAGTTGGCCAATACCTGCATGACCTTGATAAATGGTATGCAAAATCACCCCTTGTTTGCCTTTATATTGTTTAACTAAGCCAAGCAAATGACTTGCTGTAGGGGGAATACCTGCTAAGGGTTCAATATAAGCTAACAAAGGGATATTAAAACGGTTGAGTAAATAATTACCATCTTTGTGATACAACAATACACCTGTGCTATTTGCAGCGAGTTTTTGCCATTGAGGCATTTTGGCATTTACTTCTGCTTTAAATTGTTGAGCATTTTGCCGATAACGTGCGGCATTATTAGCATCTAATTTGGCTAAGCGTTCGGCTAAAGCGACAGCAACATCGGCCATGCGAATGGGGTCTAATTGAATATGTGGATTACCTAAAGGATGAACATCCCCTTGGCTACGGTCGGCATTGGTTTTAATATCAATTAAGGAAACTTGGGCAGCGGCTTCAAAATAACCATTGGTATTGGGCAAAATTTTGGGATTTGCCGCGCCTTCTATGGCAGGTGGCAACCATCCTTGTTCAAGCTCAGCACCTATCGACACCACTAATTGCGCTTGGCGTAAGGCTTGCAGCATGGATGGTCGAACTTGTAAGGTATGTACGTCACGGTCTGGAGGAGCAAGTTCGGTCACTTTGACTAAATCTGCTCCCACAGTACGACTTAACATACCCATGCTACTGGTTGTTGCCACAATATTCACTGCTGCAAAAAGCTGTGTACTGAATAAGGCTAATAAGCTAAAAATGACCGATTTTTTCATGTTTTTCTCTAAAACTTATGTGCGCCATGTGGGCCTAAGCTATGGGTATATTGCAAAAATACCTGATTTACTTTTTCAACTTTGCCTGTTTCATCCGCTAAATCAGCTTGGCTCGCTTGTAAGCGTAAGCGTGAAAACTCACTGGCATAAAAGCTCACAGCAAGGCTATTACGGCTAGAGTCTTTAAAGCTGACTTTAGTGCCTGCATTATTTAATTCATTGGTATTGCCTGTGGCATCATGGCGTAGTGATACTTGCCAACGTGGTGCAATACCATAACTGGCTTGTAGGGTATAGCCATCTTGTTTGCCAGTCACTTTGTTGCCAATCGCTAAAGGAAAGGTATCTAAAATGGTATCACCATCTGTGTCCATACCAATACCAGAGGCGGCAACTGTCATATCTTTTTTAAGGGTTAGATATTCGGCAATGACTTTAAAGTCACCTTGACCATATTGGCCAGCACCATCCCACTTATAAACAATATCTGTCCCAATGAGTGTTTGCTTGCCATCTAATGCCATTTCATCGCCATTTTGTGCGGTTTCGTCTTCGTCTAATAATTGTTGGTATTGCTTGGCTTGGGCATAAGAAACTCCCCATTGCAAGGCATGATTACTGCCCAAATCGGGTGCAAATTTGGCAAAAAGTGTGTTAATACGAGGGCCTGCTTTTTGCTCAGCAAAGCTACCCAGCATATTATTTTCGTCAATAGTGTCATGGTTGAGTTCTTCATCAACTAATGCCCCAAAACGCTCTTGCTCTTTGCCTTGTAAGGCTTCTAAACCAAACAGGGCATAAAATGGCGTGGGGGCAAGCCATGTGAGTTGTAAACCTGTATCCATTAGGCCGTGTTCACCTAATAAGGCACTATAGGCTAAATTTTGGTCGGCGAAATCCCAAGTATGAGGATGTTGATTATTTAAATAACCAATGTCACTTAAAAACTTACCCATTTTTACCTTTAAGCCAGCAGGTAACATGCGTGTTTGTAACCATGCTTCTTCAAGCTCAGTTGCGCCTTGACTATCAATCGCTAAGGTTAATTTGCCATCAAAATAAGGGTCAACAATTGCCGACATCACCAATTCTGACTCACTCAAATTAAAGCCTTTTTCCAAACCATGCTCGTGTTTTGCAGGTGTATCATGTACGGTGTGGCTAATTCCTGCTATTTCTTCTAAATAATCACTGGCTTTGCCTTTTTTATTATCATGATAATAATTACCATCTAAAATTAATGAGATAGAGGGATTAAATTGTGAAGCCGCACTTAACATTGTATTGTTTTCGGCATAAGCATTTTGTAGTAATAATAAGCTTGCAGCGAGTAATGTAAGCTGGTTTTTCATGGCAAGACACTCTACAGTCATGGAAATAAAATCTTTGTTGATAGTTGTTACAATATAACATAACACTTTAAAAAGTTAAAAGGGGGTATTTATGTCTCGTCAGCACGAACTAGAGACAATAAAAGAACAGTGTCGAACTTTGGCACGTAAACGCGCATTAGTATCGGCAGGGGTGGCGGTTGTACCAGTGCCATTTTTGGATGTGATGGTTGATGCCAGTATGTTGACGGTATTAATTCCAGAAATTAGTCGTCGTTTTGGCTTAGCACCTGAACAAATAGAAGCATTTGATGCCGAAACTAAAAAAGTAGTGTGGTCAGAAGTAGCAAAACGAGGTTCGCAATTTATTGGTTTAGTGGTAACGCGAACTTTAGTGCGGCAAAGTGTACAAAATATGGCAACCAAAGTGATTTCTAAACAAGTGGCGAAATTTATTCCTTTTGGTGGGCAAATGGTAGCAGCAGGATTGGGTTATTTTGTGTTAAGAAGAATAGTTTATCAACATATTGATGATTGTTATGAAGTAGCTAAGGCGAGTTTTAATTAAAGCGATATTTTTTTAATAAATTATGTAAAGCATCTTGTTTGAGCGGTTTAGCCAAAAAGTCGGTCATTCCTGCGGCTAAACATTGGTTTTTATCGCCCTCCAGAGCGTTTGCGGTAAGAGCAATAATGGGAGTGGCTTCTTTGGCATTTTTTTGCTCTAGGTGTCTAATACTACGAGTTGCATCAAAACCATCCATTTCGGGCATTTGACAATCCATAAAAATTAAATCGTAGTCTTTTTCTTCGGCCATTTTGACTGCTTCTTTGCCATTATTAGCAATATCTACATCAATGCCAATTTTTTCGAGCATTTTTAGGGCAACCTTTTGATTTACAATATTATCCTCAGCTAATAAGGCTCTAATTGCGCCACGATTAATTGCTGATGTGCTATTAATAATTGGTGTATTTAATGTATTGTTCAATGATAAATTAGCATTAGTTTCTGACGTTTCGGCTAAGTTTTCTTTGGTTTGTAAAAAGGTTTTTTTACCACTATTGAGCGCGGAGATTTCGTTAATTAATTGATAAAAGCGCAAAGGTTTGGCAATAAAACCATTAAAAGCACTATATAGGCTATTTGGCAAATTACGCAAAGGTGTTTGGCTCATTAAAATCAAATGACTATTAGAAAAAATAGGATTTTGACGAATTGAATGTGCAAACGATAAGCCTTCAGATGATTTGGTGAGATTCTGGTCAATTAAAATAAACGGTACACGAGGCGATAAGTGATTCATTAATTTTAGTTTAACTAAGCCTTCCTCGGCAGAGCTAGCGGTTTCAACACGCATGCCATAGCGTTGTAGGCAGTCGCTGATATGTTTGCGGTTGATTTCTAAACTGTCCACTACCAAAGCAGGCATAAAATACAACTCAGGATATTGTGGCATAGAGCGTTCAACGGCATGTTGACGTTTTAGGCTAAGTTGTACTTTAAAGGTGGAACCAATACTAGGTGTGCTTTCGAGAGTAATTGTGCCACCCATTAATTCTGATAAGCCTTTACTAATCGCAAGCCCTAAACCTGTGCCGCCAAAACGTCGTGTGGTGGTTGCATCTGCCTGAGAGAATAATTGGAATAATTTGCTTTGTTTATCAAGAGGAATACCAATGCCTGTATCAATGATTTCAATATTCAAATCAACAGTCGCAGGGGTAATAACATCGGCATAAACTTTTAAAGCGACATAACCATTTTTAGTAAATTTAATCGCATTGCCTAATAAATTGAGCAAAATTTGCCGAATACGATTAGGGTCACCAATGAGTGTTCGTGGGCAGCTTGGACTATAAGCAAGTACTAATTCTATATTTTTGCTTTGAACTTGTGATAATAATAAATCACAGACTTCTTCACAAATTTTTTGTAAATCAAACGGAATCATTTCAATGGTGAGTTTACCAGCCTCAATTTTAGAAAAGTCTAAAATGTCATTAATAATGGTTAATAAGGCTTGGCCAGAGTGATATAAAATACGCGAATATTCTTGTTGCTCATTATTTAATGGAGTTTCTAATAATAATTGTGCCATGCCCAAAATACCATTCATCGGCGTTCTAATTTCATGGCTCATGGTTGCTAAAAATTCACTTTTAGCTTTAGTCGCGGATTCGGCAGCTTCTTTGGCCGCAATTAGTGCACTTTCTGTTTGTTTTTGAGTACTAATATCATTAATCGTGCCTGTTGTTCCACAAATTATCGTATTACCATGTTTGTCTTTTTCATAAATTAAACTAATCCATAAATCAACCCAAATTTCTTCATGTGCTGCAGTAATAATTTGTACATTATCTCTAAACTCACTAATTGAACCATTAAATAATTTTTGAAGCGCATGAAAAATATGTTCTTGATGTTGCTCTGATAGAAAGTCAACCATCGGTTTACCCAATGAATTTTCAATTGGATATTTACTTAACTTTTGCCATGCTTCGTTTAAAAAGCTAAACATAGTTTGAGTATTTGTTTGAAAAATAACTTCATGAACGTTGTTGATGACGTGACTATAACGTTCTTTAGATTGGATAAGCTCTTGACTTTGTTGATATAAACGTAAAGCAGATTGATTTAACGCGCTATGTAACTCTTGGATTTCTTCTAAATGAGAATCAATATGTATAGAGCTTTGCTCACCTTTTTTATAAACATCCAGTTGTTTGGCAAAATCAATTAAACGATTGAGTTGTTGAATAGGACTTTTTAATAAATAAAATAACAAAAAACCCGAAATAATAGAAATAATAAACGCAAATAATAAAGCTCTTTTTAAAATTTGCAAATAAGTATCAGATTGGTTTTTATAGTCATAGAGCATATATGCCCAACCATAATCGGCGATGGGCTGCCAAAAGAAAATCTGACTATTTTCTTTATCAACGGTATAATATAAATCCTTGGTTTTTGGTATTTTTAATTGGCTATTATTCGCTTTTTCAGTGGGTTCTTCATTCAAGTTATGTTCAACATGAACTAAAACGGTGCCTTCATTGTCAGTAATAATTAATTCTCGAATTTCAGAGAAAATAGCTGTATTTAATAATAAAGTTCTAATAGATTTTTTGTTGGCAATTAATACATCTTGTTCAACAATCGTACTGAGATTTTTGATGACCAAAATACCTTGATTAACGGCACTTTTTTGGTTGATTGTTCGTTGTTGTTGATAAATAGTTCCAGCAAAAATAGCCAAAGCTACACATAATGATATTGCAGAAAAAACAGCCATTTGCCGTGTAAAATTACGCGGTAATAAAAAGCTGAGTTTTTTAAACATACCATTAATGATAGACATATTATTTGAGCGGGTTTTGATTGTTAAATTGTTCAATCAATGCCATTTCAAGTGCCCATAAGCGGTGTGCACCACAGACACTGATACGCTTCTCTCCTTGTAAATAAAAACTAGGTAATTCTGGTAGGTCAAGTTGCAACCATTGGTTAGTATTATGTTCAATCATACCATGCCAAGCTTGTTGTTTTAGCAATTCTTTAAATTGTTTGTTGTTATACCCTAAATCGGCTAATAATGATTGTAGATGAGGTAAATAGCTTAAATCTTTGTTGTCCGTCCAAATACTAGTCAAGATATGTTGGGTGATTTGTGGTGTTTTCTCTTGAACTAGGGCTAAATAAAATAGGGCAAAACAATGCGTTAGTCCTTGTGTTGATAAAATGTAGCTAGGATTGATTTGCAATTGATAAGATTGGGCTAATTCTTGTAGGTGTGTTAATTCTTCAAAAGACAAATCTTGCCCATGTTGGCGACTATCTTCTTCCAGATAAATAGGTCGTAAATTGAGTTTAATTTGATAATGTTCAGTGAGGTGATGTGTCGCTATTAAATAAATATAGGATAACGGGTCTTGAAAATTAAAATAAAAATCAAGCTCATATTTTTGTGAGCGAATTTGAGCAAGTTGTTGCCAGTCATTAATCAGATAATGTTGTGTACTTTGGTGTTGATCTTGGTTGAGGCAAAAAGGATGGCCTGATTGATCATCATTCAATTGTTCTAAACGTTTAGCCAATAATGGTAATTCGTCGATTCCCCAATAATAGCTACGATGAAATTGCAACATCGCAGCTTTACGAAATTGTTGTGATTCAAAAAGTATTTGTGCTTGTTTGAGCTTTTTTTGTGTACTTGATGCCGCTAAATTTTGAAAGCGTAAACTGAGCATGGCAAGTTTTTGATGCTGATGTTCCCATAAACACAAAAATACTTGTTTGGCTAAAATTAAAAATTCATCCGTGGGCAGATGACGATTGGCGATTAACAATTGGCTAGCAATAAAACATTGTTCTTCGGAGGGGGCGTGAAAGTGATGAAATTGTAACTGATGAAATTGTGCCAAATGCCAAGCATCACGCAAATAATAACTAAAAAACTGATCTGGCTCTTGATAGGGTAAAAATTTAAAAATCAATTTAACGTCAAAGTGAGTAATAAAATTGGGTAAAGTTTGAATCAGTAAATAACTATAGGGATCGGTAAAGCGTAACCATACGACCACTTGTTGCGGTTTGCCGCGTAATTGTCGCCACCATTCATGTCGATGATGGAACAATTCCTGCATGACAGGATGGCGTAAGGTTCGAGTGAGGATCGGGTTTAGCAATCGCTGGCCAAAAGGCATAAGTTGTCCTTACATTTTTTTAGTTTTGAGCTAGTCTAAAATAATATGGGGACTATCTCAATATCAGGATAACTATAGCTGACAGAATGTTTTTTGTAATGATATTTAGATTACCGCATCGGTCTTTTTATCAAGGTCAAGTCAATAATGAAGCAAGAATTGCCACTATTCCCGTTAAATACGGTTTTATATCCACAAGGCGAATTGCCGTTGCGCGTGTTTGAGTTACGTTACCGACGTTTATTAGATGAATGTGGCAAAACTCAACCCTTTGGTGTGGTTAGAATTCGTTATGGTCAAGAAGTCGGTGAGCCAGCATTTCCTTATGATGTGGGTTGTGCCGCTTATGTGGTGCAACAAGTTGCTTTAGAGGATGGTAGTTTGGCCGCTTTAGCTGTCGGTGACAGACGTTTTAAAATTTTGAGTATTAATATTGAGGAAGATGGTTTGGCTCGTGCCCAAATAGAATGGCTCAAGCCTGAGCCTATTGTAGCTATTCCTGATGATTTATCTGAAATTGCTGAAGCTTTTACTGAATGTGGAGATCGATTAAGTGATGCAGGTAGTTTGGCATGGCGTTTGGCCGAGGCATTGCCTTTATCGTTAGACGAACAACAACAATTATTAGAAGAAGAAAATCCACGCCAGCGTTTACAATTAGTTAAAAAACTGACATTAAAATATCCTATTGATTTTATTTGATAAATTTGTTTTTAAAGTACAAGTTTTAATCTTTGTTAAAATAATGTTGACAGTGTTAACATTATTGGTTATTGTAAATAAAACTAAATTTAAGTCGATTTATGAAAAAAGAAAATATTATCAAAGAACACTATCATCACGGCAGTTTACGAGATGCGTTAATTAGTGCTGCTGTACAACGTTTGCAAAGTGATGGTATTGCCAAATTGAGTTTGCGGGCTTTAGCGGCTGATGTTGGCGTGTCACCTACGGCCGTGTATCGCCATTTTGAAGATAAATCGGCGTTGTTAGCGGCGATTGCGTGTGATGGTTTTGTGGGTTTAACGCAAAATATGCACAAGTATTTAGGCCACGAGCCGTGTGATGCCTTAGTAGCGTTAAAACGTATTGGCATAGGTTATGTTGATTATGCCATTCATCATCCAGCGCATTATCGTTTGATGTTTGGCCAACGTATGGTTGAACGCGCCCGTTATCCCGATTTATTTCAAGCCTCTAACACCAGTTTTGCCACCTTACGCAATATGATTAAACGTGGCATAGATGAACAGTTATTTAGAGATTTACCTTTAGAAGTAATGACTATGACCGCATGGTCGTTGGTGCATGGTATGGCCATGCTAACGATTGATGGTTGTTTAGTCAGACCAAGCAATCAACCAGAGGCACTGATGGCCATTACTAATCAAGTGCAAGACACCTTAGCACATGGTTTGTTACGCAGACCCTCACTCTAACTTTCACCATGCTGAGTGATGGAAACGTAAATTATTTTGCCTTAATTTGGAGCAAACAGTCATGACCGAAGCAGTAGCGACCCCACAAAAAAAATCAGGTTTAACACCCAGTACCATTCGTATTGGCAAACGCTATCGAGCCAATCGTTTAAATGGTGACTATGATGCTATTGTTATTGGTTCGGGCATTGGCGGCTTAACGGCAGCGGCTAGTTTGGCGAGTATGGGCTATAAAGTGGTGGTGTTTGAACAGCACTATACCGCAGGTGGTTTTACCCATAGTTATAGCCGTAATGGTTATGAGTGGGATGTAGGGGTGCATTACATTGGTGATGTGGGAGTAAAAACTACCTTAGCCCGTCGTTTGTTTGATTTTATTAGTAATAATGAATTGCAATGGCAAGCGATGGATAGCACCTATGACCGTATTTATTTAGGTGAAGATAGTTTTGATTTAGTAGCAGGCCGCAATAATTTTAGGGATAACTTATTAAAACGGTTTCCAGAAGAAAAAGCAGCGATTGATGAGTATTTATTTCGGTTGGGACGTGTGGCTGATGCCATGCAACATTTTACCGTAGAACGTATGCTACCCAGTTTTATGGTTAAAGCGTCACGTTTAGTGCGTGAACGTACCATGCCCGATTATTTTAATCGCCCCACACGTCAAGTATTAGAGGAGTTAACGTCTAATCAAAAGTTAATTGCTTTTTTAACAGGCCAATGGGGTGACAATGGTATGCCACCCGCACAATCCAGCTTTTTGATTCATGCGTTAATTGCCAAACATTATTTATACGGCGGCTATTATCCTGTGGGCGGTGCGTCACGCATGGCCGAAACCATCATTCCACAAATTCAAAAAAATGGCGGTGAAGTATTTACCTATGCAGCCGTTGAAAGAATCTTAATTGAGCAAGGGAAGGCGGTGGGGGTGCGTATGAAAGATGGCACTGATGTCCACGCGCCAATTGTGATTAGTAATGCAGGCGTTTTTAATACGTTTAATCGTTTAGTGCCGTCAGAATTGGTTGATAAAACCTCTTATGCACGTGGTTTGCAAAAAGTTAAACCTTCTATGGCAAATTTATCGTTGTATATTGGCTTGCAAGACACCAGTGAAAATCTCAAATTGCCAAAAACAAATTTGTGGATTTACCCTAGTGAGCGTTATGAACAAGATATTGATAAGTTTATGGCCGACCCTGAGCAAGATTTTCCTTTAGTGTATATTTCTTTTCCCTCAGCCAAAGACCCAACCTTTAATGAGCGTTATCCCAATCGCTCTACCATTGAAATTGTTGCCCCTTGTCCGTGGGAGTGGGTGCAGCAATGGGCTGATAAACCGTGGGGTAAACGTGGTGATGATTATGAGGCGTTAAAAGAACGCTTTGCGCAACGCTTACTCGAAAAACTCTATGAAAAATTACCCCATTTGCGCGGCAAAATCGATTATTACGAATTGGCCACACCCTTATCAACCCAGTTTTTCTGTTGGTATGAAAAAGGTGAAATTTATGGCTTAGACCATGATCCGCAACGTTTTGAACAAAATTGGTTGCGTCCCAAAACAGAAATTGAAGGCTTATATTTAACAGGGCAGGATATTATGACCTGTGGTGTAGTTGGAGCGATGATTGGTGGTTTAATGACGGCGGTGACGATTGGGGGTGTCAAAGCCTTACCCTTGGCCAAGAAGATATTTGTGGGATGATCTTATCCTAAGCACACATCTTTTTTATATAGTGATGATGTTCCCTCTCCTTGTAGGAGAGGGCTAGGGTGAGGTCTTACAACTGCCATTCACTGACAGGCGTATAAACTGAGCCTTCAGGTGTGAGTCTTGAGCGTACTAAAGCTAAAGTATCGGCTTCCCATTCTAAACTTGGCCACACAGGTAATTGTTCGGTACAAAACTGTAAACGTCTTGCCAAAGTCACATGCGCTTTAAAAGCGCGTTTTTCGATGCTAAAACCTGCTTGTTGTAATCCTTTACCTAATTGATTGACTAAATTTACTAAGGCAGGCGGTTCGTGACTGGCGCGTAAACAGGCCAAATCCGCTTTGCGCCAACATTCAATTTTATCAAACTGTAAATGAATGAGCTGTGGTTGCAGATTATCAACCACTCTTTGTAAACTTGAAGTACGACTGCCATCAATCTCACCCAAAAAATGTAGAGTTAAATGAAGATTATTAGCAGGAACTTGTTTTCCTCCAAGCGGTTTAATTAAAGAATCGGTACTGCTTAACCAATGTTGTTGCGTAGCCGCATTTGGCCAAAGAGCAAAAAATAAACGCATAATATTAGAGATAATGCCATAGCAGGCAAAAAGAAAGGACATTTAAAATAGCCTAGATAGATAGTCATAATCTAGTCTTTTGCGTTAGCATCTGTAAGCAATTTTTAGTGAGGATTAATGATGCGTTTGGCCATGACTACTTTAGCCTTAGCCCCATTATTAGTGGTACAAGGTTGGTATGTAAAACGAGTCACACCACGTTTACCCGAAGCAGAAGGCGCACGACAAGGCGTTACAGGACAGGGAAAACGTTTACGCCTGTTAGTAGTGGGGGATTCTGCGGCAGCAGGTGTGGGGGCAGTGCATCAACGCGAAGCCTTAGTCGGGCAGTTGACAGCAGAGTTAGCTACTCAATGTGAAGTCTCTTGGTTGTTAATTGCCAAAACAGGATTTACCACGGCAGATTTATTAGCCCATTTAGCCCAACAGCGTAGCCAACATTTTGATGTGGCGGTTGTTTCTTTAGGCGTTAATGATGTTACACGCCGAGTGGCTACACGCCATTGGTTAAAACAACAACAAGAATTAGTGGAGTTATTGGCTACTAAATTTGGCGTGCAAAAAGTGCTGTTGTCGGGTGTGCCACCGATGGGACATTTTAAAGCATTGCCACAACCTTTGCGTTGGTATGTTGGCCTGTATGCTAAACAGTTTAATCGACAACTAAAAAAGCATTTTGATAACCATGCGTATGGGTATGTGGTCTCTCCTACAGCACGTTTTGAATCTGAGTTTTTAGCCAAAGATGGTTTTCATCCCAGTCCAATCGCCTATCAACGTTGGGCAAAAGTGATTGCTAAAGAAATTTTA
>ERZ650309.196-NODE-196-length-30013-cov-10.590226_pt1 | contig 30013 bp, 40 predicted proteins | sample MGYA00376245_ERZ650309 | MGnify/ENA primary metagenome ERZ650309 (study PRJEB26733, sample SAMN07839294) | wastewater metagenome | biome: urban; feature: wastewater treatment plant; material: waste water | place: USA: North Carolina | collected 2016-04-26 ... | reverse complement strand
CGGCCGACAGCTCGATGCGGCCCGAGCTGTAGTTGCCGGTGTTGATGGTGAGCCCGACCGTGCTGCTGATCTTCTTAATTCGCATCTCGCATGCTCCTTTTGGCTATGACATTTGGATCATGGAAGCTATGACATCGGCGTCATAGATGTTACCCCATGATTAAAAACGTGTGCTGGCTTACTAATCCTCGCCCGGCGGAGAACCGGCAGATCGCGAACCCGGCCTGGTCAGGAACGCCCGGACCGCATCGGCGTTCTCGTAGGCCCAGATATATTCTTCATCGGGGTCGCCAAGATAGACGCGGACACTGTTGTCGCACCCACCATTCGGAGCGTCAAGATCGATGCGCCGTATGCGGTCAACCGGGACCATCGAGGTGCCGGCTATCAGGAACTCCCGATCGCCGATCTTCTTGGTAAACACGTCCATCACTTCTTCTCCAGATTGAAGACTGCCCGGACCTTGGCAATCGCCTTGTCGATCTTGGGGTCACGACCGGCTACCTCGCCGTCCTCATCCCGCACCATGTAATCGGTGCAGTTAGCCATTTCGTCCGCCATCGCGGCGATCAATGTCAGCTCCTTGCGCGGTATGCGAAGTGGCTTGGGTCCGTCGTGTTGCTGCATGAAACGAGAGATCGCCGCGAGTTGCGCAGTAGTCGGGCAGATCTGACCGTGGAACTTTAGCGACCCCGATGGATCGCTGCTGCGCCAGATCTGACCGATCCATTCCTTACCGGCCATCACATTCCAGATCTCCGATTGCCGCTTACCAGGGATTTTCTCAAATTTCAACATGCCCGCGACTAAACACCGCCCTGCCACCGCAGTAAATACCCAACGTGCGTTCAGTATCTGGTTGCCCACGGCTCGCGGCGGCGCTAGCTTGGCGGCACACAATCAACAAGCGCCCTGCGCGCTCATCAAAGACAAAGGATCAAGCCATGGCTACCCAGACCACCCGAACTACCACCCCCGCCACCCGCAAGCCCAAGACCGTGCGGCCCTACCCCGAGCGCTTCCGGGCGCTCCTCGACGAGGGATTCGCCCACATCCACCGGGCGCTGACCCACGCCGGCTCGCAGACCAAGGACAAGGGGCTGCTGGGCCTCGCGGGCGAGGTGGAGAAGCTCGCCGCCAAGTGGAAGGCCCCGCTGCGGAACCTGCAGAGCATCGACAAGCTGGAGTCCCCGCGTCGCGGCAAGGCGGTGGGCCCGGACCTGGAGGTCGGCGCCAAGCTGTACCTGCTCGGGACCGACTACGAGCGGGCGTCGCTGCTCCACGGGGAGAAGGTCGCCCAGGCCCAGGTCGAGGTCGTCGGCTCGGTGGGCAGCTGGGTCAAGGTCAAGCTGGGCAACGGCCAGCCGGCCGCCGTCACCTCGCGGATGCTCACCCGGGATGCCGAGAAGGCCAAGCAGGCGCAGGGCGACATCCAGCAGGGCCTCGGCCCGCTGTAAGCCGCCTGCCGTTGGACGGCTACGTCGGGTCCCCGAACAGGTGGTAGTTGATGTAGCCGTCGCCCATCTGCATGGCGGTGGTCTTGAGCGATATCGCCAGGATCGGGGTACCGCCACTGGCGGTGGGGTTGGCCCAGGCAAAGATCCCGCCGCTGGGGATCGTCTGGCTGGCCGAGGCGGCGCCGTTGATCTTGACCTCCAGCGGCTGCCCGGTGCGGTTCTCGATGAGGCCCGCCTCGGCATCCACGGTGATCCCGCCGAAGGGGACGCTGTACGAGGTGGCGCTCGCCGTGGTGTCGGGGACATCGATCGTCCCGTGGTTCTGCGCCTGGTAGCTCGAGAGCACGGTTCGCTGAGGCATGACGACCTGGTCGCCGTCGGGCCCGACGTAGGTGAGCTGGAAGGTCATCGCCGCTTGCTTGTTCGACATCTCCGGGGTGCTCCTTTAATAGAAGGGGTTGCCCGGCAAGGGTAAGCGATCGGCGGCGGCGCTGGACGGGGCGGCCGGCGGCGCGGTAGCCTGCTGGGCATGCCGTTACCGATCCCCCTCGCCGAGCAAAAAGCGTCCTACGACACCCGGAGCCTCTACCACCTGCTCGTCTGCATCGCGTACATGCTGCGCTACAAGCCGGCCCCGTGGGAGATGGAGGACGCGGATATGAACGTCCTCACCCTGGACCGGGACGACATCCTCAAGCGAATCGACACGCTGCTGGCCGAGCACCCCGAGCTGCCGCGCATGTGTTTCTGCTGCGGGACCTGGAGCCACCAGCACCCGGAGACCGAGCATCAGCCCCTGTGGAACGGGAAGGAGGCCAGCTGATGGCCGCCGCCTCCAAAACGCCGCCGAGGCCCGTCCAGCTCACCATCCCCGTCGACAGCGTCACCGAAACTCCTCCAGACGAGAATTGCAACGAAATGTCCCCAGAGGACTTCGCCGGGCTCTGCCAGGCTGTGCAGCGCCTAGACTTCGCGCAGGCGGTCACCCTCCGGGCCCGAGGGGGCGGCAGACACGACATCGTGGACGGCAACCACCGGCTGCGGGCGGCCAAGGTCGCCGGACTCCTAGAACTCCCGGCGCTCGTGTACCCCGAGTCGATGACCGACGCCCAGCTCCGTGCGCTGCGGCTGGCGCTGAACCGCTGGCGCGGGGAGCCGCGGCAGGACGTGGTCGCCGCCGACCTCAAGTTCCTCCACGGGGAGGGCTGGTCGCGGGAGGACCTGTACGCCGCGGCCGGCTGGGACCGCACCGACATGGACCTCTTGCTCGGGGTGGAGCCAGGGACCGATGGTGCCGGCTCCGAGCTACCGGACCTGCCGGACCCGGACGAGGGCGGCGGCGCCGGAGAAGGGGCCGCGCCCGCCGAGCGCAGCGAGCAGTCACCCCTGTTAGAGGTGAGCTGCTCGACGGCTGCCGGGCAGCGGGAGCTGAAGGGGCTGCTGGCCCGCGCATGCAAGCGGGCCGGGGCGAGGGGGAAGTTCAAGCTGGAGGCGGGGCTGCGGTGGGCGCTGAAGGAGGCCCTGGGGGAGAACTAGAAGTTACGACCGCGACCGCGACCACGACCGCGACCCCGACCGCAACCCCGACCGCGACCACGACCACGACCGCGACCCCACTTCTTCCGCTGCGCGGCGCAGCAACGCTGGATTGACCATGGCTAGCGCTGAACCCGCGGAAGGTCGTGCTTCCAGGGGGAGATGTCGATCACCACCTCGCGGTTGATCACCACCCCATCGGGGTAGGGCTCGATCTCGCTGTCTGACCGCGGGCCGTCCTTGAGAAAGTCGGCGAAGCGCTTGGTGTCCGCCACCCAAGCCGCGTCCTTGAGAACGATCTCCCGCGAGGTGATCTGCTCGATCTCCCCGGTGAAGTACAACGTCACCGTACGAATAAACACCTTCTTACCCGGCTGCAGCAGCGCAGGGGTCTTGTCGTGCGATTGCATACCGAACGTGGGGATGAACTTGGCCAGCTCGCGGATTTGGGCGATCGTAAGATCCTCGATGTTCACAGCTTCTTCTCCTTGTTGCGGTGGATAGTTAGGGTACGAAGGCAACTATGTTTTCTTCGCTATCGCTTTGCAATCCTGAACATACGTTCCTGCTTGCCCCTGGCGGCTGCTGCGGGCATGTTGCGGCGCATGTTCATCATCACCACCGCACGAAAGAAGCCGCCACCGCACCCCAAGCGCGCCGAGGTCGAGGAGCTCGGCTACGAGGGGGTGCTCAAGAAGTACGGGTCCTACTGGAAAGCCGCCGAGGCCTTGGGCGTCTCGGTCGCCAGCATCTACCTGTGGGCACCGACACCGGCTAAAAGAGACGGCAAGCCGAGAAAAGGCCGAATATCCAGCGAGAGGCCGCCCACGCACACCGACCCGACCTACCCGGATCTGCCGCCGCGGGCCGCCTTCTGCCTGCGCAAGATCATCAAGTTCGTGCGCAACCACGGCGGAATGTCCCCGACGAGGCGAGAGGTCGCCGAAGCCTGCGGGGTCAGCTCGACCAACGGGGTGCAGGACCACTTCAAGGTCCTCATCAGGGAGGGCTACCTCGTAAAGGGGACCACCCTGCGCAGCCGCGACTTCAAGCTCACCGACAAGGCACTGCCGCCGCTCCCGCGCGAGGACATCGAGAAGATGGCCGAGGTCATCATGTACTACGAGGACCCGACCTCGCCGCACTACCACCGGGCCAGCCGCGTGATGGACTGGCTCAAGGCTACGCAACCCTGACCGCACGTTCAGGCTTGCCCTCGTCCGCCGATGGTGCTTACGTCGGTGCATGTCCACACAAATTATTACTGATGCTGAATGGTGCGTGCAAAGCGCATCAAATATGCAAAAAGCAGGGCATTGGTAGTGCACCACAGATTACATGCGGCACCAATTACAAAACGTCAACAACGATCGAGGGTGCTGCAAGTACGTGGTGGAAACTGAAGTTTTGAGACAAAAGATAATCGACAGTCAACCACCGTACATGATGAAGGGTGATTGGTGATACTGCAGATCCACCCCGCGATCGTCCGAGCCGTCGGCACCGCTGACGAGCTGCAGGCGCTACACGAGGAATTGACCTACGACCTCGGCAAGCGCCGCGGGCGGGCCGAGCGGATGTGCCTGTACGACCCCATGACCCGCAGCTTCCCCGTCGGGCTGCTGCAGGAGGCCGAGTCGGCTCTCCGGTCGCGCGGGGTCGGCGCCGCCCGCAACGACTTCCGCACGCTCCCCGGCCGACGGCAACTACCGCTGTCCTGGCTGCTCCCCCACCAGCGCGAGGCCGTCGAGGCGGCGCTGCGAGCAGTCGTCGGCTGCATCGACGTGCCCACCGCCGGCGGCAAGGGCGAGATCATCGCGGCGCTGGCCATGTCGCTGCTCGGACGGGGCCTAATCCTCTGTGACGACATCGGCGGGGTCCACCAGCTCGGCGATCCCTTAGCGGCCGCTAAGCCCGGCCGCATTGCGCTCAGGAGCGGCGAAGACCCCGGGATCGTCGGGGATGGCCTTTGGCAGGGGGACCGGCGGGTGGTGGTCGCCTCGCCGGCCACCATCGACCAGCAGTTCGACGGGAACCGCTGGTCGACTCGGGCGCAGGCGCTGCTCTCAGGGGCCGGGTGGGTGCTGTACGACGAGGTGCAGATGAGCGGCTCGCCGCGCAGCCAGCGCATCCTGCGCTCGATGCCGCGCTGCTCGATCCGCATCGGGCTATCGGCCACCGTCGGGGGCCGCAGCGACAACCGGGACGCGGCGGTGCGGGCGCAGTTCGGGCCCGTGGCCTACCGAGTCCCTCGGGCGGAGCTGGAGGCGCAGGGGATCATCGCCGAGCAGCGCGTGGTCATGATCCGCTGCGACCAGCCCGGCTCCCCCCACTATGACAACGCCGGCTACCAGCGGGCAATATCGCTGTCCAAGCCCCGGAATGCTCTGGTCGCCGAGATCTGGCGCCGCCGCAAGACCGGCATCCTCACCTTCGTCCGGGATATCGACCACGGGCGGTACCTGCTCAAGATCTCTGAGTCGCTCGGCGTCGCCTCGGCCTTCGTCTGGGGGGACGACAGCTCGGACGACCGGAAGGCCGCCATCTCACGGTTTGAGCGTGGGGAGGTGTCAAACCTCATCTGCTCCAAGATCTTCAAGCAGAACACCGACATCATCCACGCCTACACCTGCATAAATGCGGCCGCCGGTAAGAGCCCCATAGAGGCCATTCAGCGAGGCGGACGCGGGGGCCGGATCTGCCGGTCGGGCGAGTGCCGGCGCTGCGAGGAGATGGGGCGCAAGGCGGCGGTGCTGATCTGCGACTTCTACGACGAGGACAGCCGAGCGGAGGAGGCTAAGCGCCGGAAGCTGGCGCTGCCGGGGCAGTGGCTGTGCCGGCATTCGGAAGGGCGGCGCAGGGCCTACGCGGAGAAGGGAATGAATGTGGAGGTGGTGGGGATCGAGGGGATCTAGCGGGTTATCGACTCGCTGACCATCTTTGCCAAGCGCTGCGCTAGATGGTGACCGTTGCCGGTGTACTTCCCGGTGTGCTCGAGTTCTTCGCAGTGTTTGATGATGGCGCAGTAGACATCGCCATCGTTGATTGGAGACGTGATCCCGAGCACCCGCTGAATTTTCCGCTTCTGCTGGTCACACTTGACCAAGTCTATGCCGTCCCACCGCACCTTCTTTCGCCGCCCGTACCACTTCCGCCACTGCCCGTAGCCGAGGAAGATCCCCACCCCGGCGAGCGCCGCCCAGCTCCTGTGCAGGATGAAGTAGGCGGCCCAGAAGCACTCGGCGAGCAGGAAGTAGCGGCCCGCCCAGGCCCAGCACTGCACATGGTGCGGGTCGAGCTGGCTTGCCCGCCGCTGCGCCTCGGAGAAGCGGAACATCACCGAGTTCCGGCCGTGTGCCAGCGTAAGCGCGGCGAAGCCTACCCACTCGGTAGGGTCGTCGCCGGACAGCACCACGACCGCCGCCACCAGCACCATCACCGCCAGGGTCTCGTAGTGCCAGACGCGAAGCCGCCCCTTGGAATCGAAGCGGTGCTTCCAAACGTACTTGAGGATGGAGTCCTCGGGGCCGAGGAGCAGGATTGTCACCGGCACCCAGATGCAGAAGAGACGGAGAAGGATCGCTTGAAGAGGGGTCATGAAAGTCCTTTCTCTACGTTCCTGTGAACGTCCTCGGGTACGAAGTCTTCGATCAGCGTGGTGAAGTGGACGACACCGACAACGGTGTATCCACGCTTGCGGCAAGACGGGCACATCGCGCCAATAGACTTGCCGTCCTCGTCGTGCAGCGGGCGGCTTGTTGTCCGGTGTCTCCTTCTCGAAGCAGTCCCCACACTTGAGGCACTGCCCAGCCCATACGAAGGGCGGCCCATTCTTTGACTTTACCCCGTAGGTCTCATTGATGAGCCGGGCGATCTCGTTCGCCAGCTCGACGGCCTGTTTCTGTGACAATTCACCCCAGAATTGCTGCTTGAAACCGGCGCGGTGAACGAGCGTAAGGTCGGCGTCTTCGCAAGCGACGATGGACGGCCAGCCGCTGAACTCGGCACCCGAGTCGTCTATGATCACGCGGACCTGGAACCAGCTTGGTAAAGTCGAGGCGCTTGGCGGGCGGAGTCGTTCTTATCACCTGGTTGCTCCGCCTTAAAGATAGCCACAGCCCCGTGATCAACTACCACCACGGCGAGCCAATCAGCACTGCGGAGCGCCTCCCCAGCTGACGGGCACAGACCATCGAGCGCCTCCTGTATCCCTTCGCGTCCGGCAAGCCCACGCGCGAATGGGACCTCCCCACGATCGCGTATGGCTTGCCAGTCAAAGCCGGGCATAAGCGCGTCCGCCAGCAGACCGCCGATAGGGGTGTCTACGTTGATAACGGTGATAACCACCTCGTCGGCGGACTTGTCCAGCTCGCGTGCCCGCTCAATGAAGTGTGCGACCCGGTCGCTATTCATGGCGAGCGTACCGCCACAATTCTGCTCCGCGATTGCCTGGACGACACCCGCCGCGACGGGATCAACTAAAACCAGTTGCCCGTCAACTTCCTTTACATAAGCGTCTTGTCCCATGAGTTTCTCCTTGCCCAGCTATTCGCCCAGATCGCCGCGCTGCTGGCAATACTGAACGTGCGTTGCGTGCATTTCAGGGCTTCCAGAATAAAGACTCAGCAAAAATGCGCGCCTGGTCTCTGGTCACAGCGCCAATCTTTCCATACGGCGGTGCTGCGCGCGTACCTTCTACCCAGCGTTCGCCATCAAAGGCGTACCTGGCTATGGGCGTGCTGACAGTCCAGCCATCTACGCCGTTTACAACGTCATAGTACCCGTCTACGCGCTTGATACACAAGTCGTAATCAGGTTCCTCTAAACCGCTCCACTCTACTGTGTCCATAAACTCACCACACCCGATCCAAACGAATAGATCAATACTGAACGTGCGTTGAGCCTGCTCCCACATTCAGCGTTGCAAGCTCTGCCTTGTCCGTGGTGTCCTTGAGATCGTCAGATCACCCAAAGGAAGCCGATCGCCAACCAAGGAGACCCCAGATGCAGCAAGCCGCCGCTTACCCCAGCAGCCACCCCATCGGTTTTTACGTCCTGTTCTTCACCGAGCTGTGGGAGCGGTTCGGCTTCTACCTGCTCCGGGCGCTGCTCGTCCTCTACATGACCACGCGCCTGCAGATGACCGAGGCGCAGGCACTCGAGCTGTTCGGTAGTTTCCAGGGCCTGGTCTACCTCACCCCGCCCTTTGGGGGACTCCTGGCCGATCGGGTGATCGGGCTCAAGCGGGCGGTGGTCCTTGGTGGGGTCCTCATCGCCGCCGGGCATCTGGTCATGACCGTCGAAAGCAAGGCGGCGCTGCTCGCTGCCATGGGGCTCATTGCCCTAGGAAATGGCCTGTTCAAGCCGAACATGCAGTCGCTGCTCTCGGCCCTCTACAAAGAAGGCGACCCGCGGCACGACCAGGCGTTCTCCCGCTACTACTTGGCGGTGAACCTGGGGGCCATGGTGGCACCGGTGCTCGGGGCGCTCATGGCGCGGCACCTGGGATGGGCGGTAGCCTTCGGGTCGGCGGCGGCCGGGCACTGCATCGGCCTCGCCACCTTCTGGACCTTCCGCCGGCACCTGGTGGACAACCGCTCCCCGCTGGCCCAGGCGCTCGACCAGCCCATCGACCCGGACGCCGGCAGCGAGTTCCGTGGGTCGGACCCGCCTGACAGCGGGCGTCGCATCGCGGCGATCGTGGCCGTGACCCTCATCGTCTCGCTGTTCTGGGCCGTGTACCTGGCGGACGGCGGGGCGCTGACACTCTGGGCCAAGGAGTGCGTCTCCGGCCTCAAGCACTACTCGACGCTGACCAACGCCATCAACCCGATCGGCATCCTGGTGCTGACCCCGATCATTGTCTGGGCGGTGCAGGCGGTAAACCTCCGGCGGCCCGGGAGGCCCATCGGCCCGCTGCACATGCTGCTCACGGGGTTGCTGCTATCGGCCGGTGCCGCCGCGGTGCTTGTGATCGGGGCCGCCGGTAGCGCGCGCGGGCGGAGCATCGGGTGGCTGCTCGGCTTCTACCTGCTCATCACCACCGGCGAGCTGCTGGTGAGCCCCCTCGGGTCGGCGTTGGTTGCCCGGCTCGCCCCGCAGCGGCTGCGCGGGTTCCTGCTCGGGGTGTGGTACCTCGCCAGCTCGACCGGCGGCTTCATCTCCGGGCAGATCGGGCGCACCGCCTGGCCGGCGCTTTCGCACAGCGGTTACTTCGCCGTGCTCGCCGGGGTGGGCCTGGCCGGGGCGACGATCGTTGTCCTTTTGTGGAAGCCGCTGTCCCGGCTGGTGGATGGGCGGCAGAAACCGGATGCCCCGGCGGACGGGGCCGTCCGGCGCTGGGATGCCGCGGGGCAGAAGATCGCGGCGCGGCGGCAGCCAGGGGCTGGCACGAGGAAGGCTGCGTGACTGAGCAGCCTGAGCCCCCGGCACACCCGGGGGTGATCCTCTACCGAGCAAGAGCCGCCGCCCGGGTCAAGCTTGTCGATGCGGCCAGGGCGGCCGGCTGCAGCCACACCCTCCTCAGCCTCATAGAAAGCGGGAAGCGCCGCATCGACCGGCGCCGCGGGAACTTCAACCTGTGGGCGCTGTGCCGGCTGCTGGGGGTAGGGGAGGTCGAACGGCGAGTGCTAGAAGAGGCGGCGCAGAGCCCGCTGCCCGGGTCCGGCTACCCAAGGGACAGCCGGCGGGAGAGCCTGCCGAGGAAGAGGGGGTAGCTTACCGCGCCGGCTTACAGACGCCGATCGCCGTGATGCCCGGATACACCGACGAACCACAACGGAGGCAGACCTGCTCGGGCCGTACCTCCCAGCTCTCGGCGAAGACGTGCTCGTCCCAATCCTCGGGCCGCCTGGGCAGAGCCGGTGCGGCAGCCATGGCCCCGGACACGCTCAAGACCGCAATCCCAAGAAGGCCAAGCAGGCTGCGTGGCCTCAAGGCGGAGCGGATCGGGCGCGGGCTGGGTTGCGTGGGGGGATCCTGCGCGGTTGGCGGCGGTGCCGTGACCCGAGCGGGCGCAGCAGCCCGGCTGGCTTCGATCGCCTCGCGCTGGCGACGCCAGCTGGCCTCCTCCGCCTTGTCACGCGCCCGGATGTCCGCGTCATAGCGCGCCGCCGCCCTGACGTTCTGCGTGCGCTCCGCCTCCTTCTTGGCCCGCCGCTTCTTGGTCTTCTTCCAGCTGGTCACGTCTTCCTCCAGGCCCTGGGGTCTCCGACGCAAGCGTAGCCGGCCGGGAGCGGCTGCTCGGCGTCGCCCTCGTAAAGGAGCTGCTCGAAGGTGCTGCACAGCTCAAAGGTGAGGGTCAGCTCCCCCTTGTCGTCGATGTGGGTCTTGAGGCCCCCAGAGCACCAGCCGCCGCCGGACTTGACCTTGCCGGCTACGAAGCCTACCAGCGTCCGGCGCAGCAGGTCGGTCGCCGAGTCCCGGATCTCCTGCGCCGTGGGCACCCCGGCCTTCACCCGGTCCCTGCCGCCCCAGCGCCAGTTGAGAAGCGTCATGACGGCGTGGACCCGCTCGGCGTCGAAGCCCTCCACGATGCGGGCGATGCGCTCCTCGGTGGCCTCGGGTGGGTAGACCGGGACCGGCGTGCTAAAGGCTTTCTCGTGGCGGAGTGGGGTGGTCACGATCTTGCCTCTTCGCTGGCAGCCAGCTGCTCCGTGGCACCTACAAGATCCTTGCCGCCAGGCTTGCGACCAGTCACCCGTAGGTAGTAGCAAAACTCGTCTGGCGTCAGCTCCACAGAAGACCTGGGGTCATGTTGAAACAGCTCGTGGATCGCCAGACGATTCGCTCCGTCGATGATCCGGTCGTACTCGGCGGGGTGCACCTCCCGCAGACGGTCAAGCGCACCCGTCTTCCCTGGCGGCGGCACTCCAACGCTGCGGTACTGCCGGCTGAGCTGCACGCATCCCCTGGCTATCAGATCATCAACCCGCAGGTGACGCAGTTCAACCTCTACCCGGTTTCCTGTTTGGTCCATCCAATTTCCTCCTTGTGTCCGGCCAAGCTACCGCGCACCCAGCTGTCCCGGCAATCCTGGACGTTTGCTCAGCCGGATCGCCCGCGCAGATCCAACTCGGGAAGCCTAAAGATCCTGGTCAGCAAAACCTCACCGACGGGGATGGTACAAAACTCGGGAGTAAAGAAACCGCAGATCCAGACGGGAACCGGAGCCAGCGGACGGCTCCCATATACCCTTGTCCAGAGGGGCTGTGGGGGGTGGGTGGTGCGATGGGGAAGCGCGAGGCGATGAGAAGCGCAGACGCCGGAGGGCTAAGCGGTCGGCAAGCCGAGGGGCCCGAATGCTGAAGCGCCCAAGGCCCCAAAAAAGCCTCAGATCGTCACCTGTAAGCCGATTTGGGGCCCCAAAATGCCCTTTCGGCCCCTCATCTCCGCGCAGGGCGGCCTTCCGGCAGGGTTTTAGCGGCTGCTGACGCTGGTTGGCCGGCATCTCCGGCCCCCTGGCGTCCGGGATCTCGCGCTTCGGGCTTCAGCACCCTCGGGGGGCTGATCTGAATCATTCGGCACCACGCCCACCCGGCAGCAAGCAGCCGTAAGGGTAGATGGTGGCCCGTGGGTTTAGGTGTCCCCGTCTGAGATCTGAGATCCTTTAGGTCCGAGTTTGCTACCGATCCCGTCGCTGGTTTGTGGGATCTTCGGGATCTGGGCTGGGTGGATGTTCAGGATTTACAGCCGGGATCTGATCGGGTGAGGTGTGGCTCAACCTTTAGGCAGGAGACCGAGATGCCCACTGAACATTTAACCCCCGATCGATTGCGCGAGCTGGTGGGTCGCCTGCGGAGTCTCACCGCCGAGTCCGACTCCAAGGAACGCGGGCTGATCGTGGAGATGGCTGCTCAGGGCCTGGAAAAGCTGCTGGCTATCGAGTCGGTGGTGCTTCCTGAGGCAGCAGGAACGCTGGTAGGCCATCTAGGCGCGCTGCACCAGTACACGAGCCACGGGCCGTGGAAAGAAGCGCTGGGTGGCCTCGCCAACGACTCTGGCTGTCTTTTTCTCAACCCACTCGGGTTGAACGGCGAAGCAAAAAGTCGCCACAACGCTGAGTTCTGCGCCGCTGCCCACAACAAATTGCCCAAGCTGCTCGACATAGTATGTGGGCAAGCCACCGACCTTGGGTTGGCTGAGATCCGCATCAAGCAGCTGCAAGAGCAGCTCGCCGCGGTAGAGAAGGCGCTCGAGGAGGCCCATGCGAGCCACACCGAATATGGGCGCCGGCTCAAGCGCTGCCTCAAGCCCGACGCGCTGGAGAGCACGGCGCTGTCGCCAATCGAGTTGGCCGTGGTCCGGCAAAGCGACTACGAGCGGCTCAGGCAGTTTGTCGTAAACGTCCGCGACGGGTGGGATTGCGATGAGGACGCCCACCGCCGCGGGACCCCGTGCCGCTGCTGCGAGGCGGAGAAGCTCGTCGGAGCGGCGTCGTAAGATGGGGAACAAGGGTATCGTCGGTTTCGACTACACCTGGGGCGGCACCACCTATCAGATAGAGCTGGGTGAAGGCTATCTGCGCGTTCACGAGGGCGGGGACTGCTTATTTGTGGTGGAGATGCAGGAAACACCGTCTGACAAGACGCTTCTGGCGCTCATCAAGACCTATTACATAGGTCGGCAGGAGGGTGAGGGGCGCGGTCGCGTCATGCTGCAGCACCAGCTCCGGGAGCTGCTCGGGGCGGCGGAGGCCAAGCCCTAAAAAAAGATGCCCCCGCCAGCGTGAGCCGACGGGGGCGGAAACCTGCCATCCTATCTAGAGAGGGACCAATCTCCCTAGTTGACTTTACCTCTCGGCTTGGTCAGGATAGCCCTCAGCAACGAGTAATGTGCACCCTACCCGCTAGACCAAGCGGTGTCAAGGTGTCGCTCAAAGACCTTTCAGCAGTACCCGGTACCGAGCGGCCCCGAACACCCCCCAAGCAGCGCCGCGAGCAGCGGGAGCGCTACCGCGCCAATCACTTAAGCGTGCAGCGGCTGCTCGTTCCCCTCTATCTCTATAGGCAGCTGCGCCAGCACCACCCAGGGCTTTTCGCCGGGGTCAACGGCTCGTGGGTCCACACCCCGGTCGAGGTGAAGGCCAAGCTGTCCATCCTCTGCGACTACCTGTTCAAGAGCTTCCCCGACGAGGAGGGCCGGGGGCTGGTCATCGCCGCCAAGCACCTGCGCGGGATGTTCGTGTGCAAGAGCGCCCAGGCGGCCAAGGACCGGCTCAAGGGCTGGCTGGAGGCGGCCGGCGTGAAGGTGGAGATCGCCGCCCCGGACTTCCCCAATAAGAAGGCCCGGTCGATGCGGCTCACCTTCCACCCTGAGGTCGAGGCCGCGGTGCGGGAGCACGAGGAGCGGCCGAACCTCTCTAACGAGGGCTGGGTGCGCCTGGACTCCCCGACCGGCAGGCCGACCAAGGACTGCACCGCCCGAAAGGTCCACCGCCTCAAGAAGCAGGAGCTGTGCCGGGCGCTGCGCGGGTGCAAGAACGAGGTGCTGCGGCGGCGCCTGGAGCACTTCCTCAAGGCCCCGCGCTCGCTGCGGCGGGTGATCAACAAAAACGCCATGGCGGCCCGCGAGGTGATCGCCAACATGCCCGATGACGCCGCCCGACACGACGCCGCCCGGCAGCTCATGGAGCTGGAGCGCATGGGCTGCAACCTCCCCTCAAACCGCCCCGGCAAGGAGTCGGCCCGCATCGGCGGCAAGTACAACCCGGCCCAGCTCCCCGAGGCGGTGCAGCGGGTGCTGTTCCCCAAGGACGTGGTGGTGGACGCCTCGGCTAGCTGGTTCTGCGGGGCGATGGGCCTGTGCTTCTCCCCCGGCGAGCCGATGTACGAGGAGGTGAAAAGCTGGGTGGACGGACCCGACGGCGACCCGTGGGGACAGCTGGTCCGGCGCCTCGTCCCGCGGCTGGAGATCCCCGAGGCCGCCGTCCTCGCGGACCCGGATCTGCTCAAGGTCATGCGCCGGGCGCTGAAGCTGCACATGCAGCGGCTCATCTGCGGGGCGCAGCATGACGAGCGCCCGAGCGGCCCGCTGTACGTGCGCGGGGATCTGCCGGGCTGCCGCTACCCGGTCATCCGCGGGTTCTACGAGGCGATCCTCGATGACCCGATCGTCAGCGAGCTGCTTCGCCGGCTCTACGGGATGCGCGGGCTCGCCGACGAGCTCACCCACTGCGGCCTCGCCTTCGGCAAGAACGGGCAGCCGGTCCGCATGCGCATCGGGGAGTACGAGCCCTTCCACAGCCGGCTGGTGCTCGTCGGCAGGAACGTCGGCATGGTCGAGGAGGAGGGGCGCTTCTTCAGGGCCCGCCGCGCCATCGCTGCGGCCCTTGCCGAGATAGAGGGTGCGGCGATCGTGGCCGCCTACGACCACCTCAAGCGCCGCGGGCGCGGCCGGGTCCATGCCCGGTACGACAGCCACGACGGCTTCAACATCGCCGGCCTCCGAACAGACCGCAGCGGGCAGCGCCTCATCGAAGGCGCGTGCGCGGCCTTCCGGCGGGCGCTCGGCCGGCGCGGCTGCTTCGGCAAGCTACGCGTCACCTTCGACCCTAGGCAGAAAGTGGCGGCGTGAGCGTGGAGTCGCTGGAAATCGAACACGAGAGGGCGCGCTGGCACGAAACCCTAGCCGCGAGACGCGACCCGGTAAACATTCGTCGCCAAGAAAACCTTGAGACATGGTGGGTGGACGTTGTCAACCACGCCGTCTACGGCTTTTACGGTAGTGCAAAGCCGTTTTACGCCTGGTCGAACCCGGCACCAACTGAAGAAGAGTTCAAGGACCTGTGCCGACGTATCCAAGAGAACAGGCAGAAGTTGCTAGATTTTAGGTGGCACCCATATGCGCAATACAGGCTGGAGCCCATACCAGAGATAGGCATTGAATGGGACCGCGTGAAAGGGCAGCTTTACGTTTGGCCTATCTGGTCATCTGTCCCGTCTTTGATGTGGGATTCGCTTGATTGGTGGGTTCAGAACCATCCACATAATTGCGATGAATGGGCATGGATGCGCGGTGAGCTTGACTACGGACCATGACCCCAGGAAAAAAAGCCGCCCGCCGATGGAATACCTAAAGGAGAAATCCAGCGCATGAGCGAACCAACTGAGAACCAACTTCGCGATACGCAGCGACTCGCTATAAAGTTAGCTGGGTGGTTAGACGACTTAATACGCGGGAGATTTGAGGCAATTCCCACAGCGATTGACTCGCTACGGAATTGCGGGATAGATGGTGTTCGTACTGATTACTTAAAGTATATGCGTGGTAGGGCGGAAGCCGCAGCGCTCACTTGGCAAAAAAGGATAGACGCCCTAGTTGGGTTCAGCAACAAGGCAAAGGCGCTTGGAGCCGAGCCCCCGATAGAAATTATTCGCATGATCGGGGAGGCTGTTGAAAACCGCGATAGATTGCAGTGTTTAGACGACGAACATCTTATCGAAGCCATTGCATTCGTGGTTGCCGAATGAGCACCAAGATCTACAACGCCTACCTCTACAAGGGGACGCTGCACTCGCTCGTCCGGTTCCTCGATAAGCTGCGGGACGGCCAGCAGGAGAAGTTCGTCAAGGAGGCCGCCGGTCTGTGCGCCCCAGATGACTTCAACTTTGGAGCCTTCACCCAGGGGTTCAAGGACATGCTGCGGCGCGGGCTGAATGTCGACGCGATCGGCGATGTCTACATGGCAAACCCCGCCTGCAGCGCCGTGGTGTACGCGGCGCGCGTGGGCGGTGAGGACCGGCTGATCGTCCAGTTCTTCGGTATCTCAGAGGGCGAGCTGGACAAGCTGCTCCCGCAGCGTCTGTTCAAGGACTTTCACTACCAGAACCAGTCGGACCACGCTGAGAGCGCTTCTGAGTGGGCGCTGCGCAAGCGGGTGTGGGACCGGATATTCCGCCGTCACACCACCCCGGCGCAGGCCGGGCTCACCTTTGAGATGATCGGGGAAGACTCCGCACACGATCTGTCGATGCGGGTCTTCGCCAAGATGCACGGGCACCGCGCCTACGATCAGGAGGCCGGGGCCGCGTGTGAGATCTGCAAGCGCCGCCGGGCCAAGATAGCTGCTGAGGAAGAAAAGAAGGAACTCACCGCTGCGCCGCCGGGCACACACGGACCAGGCTACGGGCCGGATTCGTTTGGAGGACCACATGATTGAAGACGGGACGGTCGCGACACTCAAGGACATCGCTGCCGAGATAGCCACAAACCCCGCCCTGCGGGTGCTGTTCCTCAGCGAACGCTTCGCCAGCGCTGACAACTTTGTCAACCGGATCGGCCACGAGCTGAACGCGCAGGCCCCCGAGCTGGTGGAAAAAAGGAATCGGTACACGCTGTCGGTCAAGGGCTGGGACGGGCGCAACCCCACCGTCTGGGCGGTGAGCGGCCGACAGGCTGTGGCTGGTCTGCGGGTGGACTTGATCGTGGTTGAGGCGCGCTACCCAGGCGAGCTGCCGGAGCACTTTAACGACCTGCACCGCTGGCGGCTGACCAGCGGTGGGCGTGTCGTCTTCTTCAATTGGGATGGTGAAAAAGGAGCCCCATGTACTTCGCCCTGATACCTACGCAAGAATCTATTGCCGAGCTGGTTGCTTGTGTGAGGCAGCGGCCCGAAACCGATGAAGACATAGCGAAGAGTGTGAAGGAGTTCCACCTCACCGTGCTGTTCTCCCCGGACCGCAAGACGCAGGTGAACCCGCTCGACGTGCACGCGCTCTGGGTCCACAAGGACCAAGCGCTGGCAAGCCCCGTTCACGGTCTGCACAACTTCGGCCCGGCCGGGAAGACCGTATGGGCGCTGCAGCTCGCACCCCTGACGTGGCTCGTCGAGCTGCGGGAGCGTTGCGAGGAGCTGCTCGGCAGGTATAACATCCCCTGGGACAAGACCTGGGGCTTCAACCCGCACCTCACCATCTGCAAAACCCCGGGGATCACCCTAGCTGGCCCGCTACCTGCCTCCGTCCGGTTCGACCGGCTGGAGCTGCGGTACTAGCTGTCCGAACGTCCAGTATTGCCCCGCCCGCAGCGATCTGAGCAGATCGTCTCCACAAGGAGGGAACCCATGAAAGTCATGCAGGAGATCCGCGATGGGAAGCTGTAAGCCCGGCTGGCTTGGCAAAGACCCGGTGGCTCAGAAGCACCTCACCCACGCGGACCCTTATCTCGGACCGGACGGCTCGCTGTGGGACTGCCGCGCTGTGGACACCACGCGACGCGGGGACATCGTCCGCCTCGTCCGCTCGGACCGCCGCAACGTGCTGCGCAACGTCCCGCTGCCGCGGTTCGAGAAGGAGTACCAGCGGCAGGAGGCGAAGTCGTGACGGCCGAGGTCGCCCCTACGTTCTTCGTCTGCGGGCACGTCGACGACGAGATGCCCCTCGGGGTGGTTATCGTCCTTGGCGACCGGATGGTGCAGGTCTCCAGCTGCTGGCTCAGGGACCCAGCAAACCACGGCGGCGAAAAAATCCCCGGCATCGAGCTAAGGCCCCTTGCCAAAGCCCCGGAGGGCGACGAGGAGATGGCGCTCAGTGGTGGGCCACTCGCCGTAGTGGCGTTGCGCAACGCGCAGGCGGTGAGGGTACTCCGCGCAGCACTCGACGCGGTGGAGCGGATGCTGACCGGGAGCACCGAGCGGGATCGCCTTGTCGGCCTCGTCAAGGAATGGATCGGCAAGCAGGGACACGACCGCTGCTGGTACTACCCCGACATATTCGCCAAGATCGCCGAGGTGCTCGGCATCCCGGCGGCCGACAAGCCTGCGTTGCCGCCGCGTGCTGAGTTCGAGGGCGGCTGTTCCCGCTACCAGCAGGAGCAGTACGGCGGACTGCCGAAGCCGCTCTACCCCCGCATTGAGGTCCCGGTTGTCGAGGGCCGGTACTGGCGGCAGCACCGGCTCTGGGAGGTGATGGATCTCGGGTCAATGTCCTTCGTGCACGCGGGAGTTACAAGACCTGTATCCGATGTACCCGGCCCGTGGTTCGGCACCGTGCCGCCACCGGAGGACTGGAAGTGATTCTCTACAAGCGTCGCACTAACGGCGACCTGACGGGATTCCGCCCTGACTCGACAGCGAAGCCGACGGATTTTGACGGGTTTGAAATAGAAGCCGGGCCGGGGCCGCAGCGCTTTGAGGTGTGGGAGCCGCGGTGGTGGCAGCTCGGGCGCTGGCTGCACTGGTGGAAGTTCCGCCGCTACCACGGGTATGTGAACATGACCCTCGGGCACCTCTCGCCGCCCGTCAAGCTGCGGCTGCGCGTGGTGCCGTCCCGGCAAACTTGATGCGGATCGAGATCGGCTACTTCTCCCAGCACCACGGCGAGTACGTGGGTCGGCCTCAGTCGCCACTCGGGAACCCGTGGTCGCACAAGCCGACCCGGTACGCCGAGGTGGTCCCCACGTTAGAGCGTGCGCTGGCTCTCTACGCCGAGTGGCTGCGGGACCGGCTGCGCCTGGGTGTGCTGGAGACGAACCGGCAGCGGGCCGAGATGGACCGGCTCAAGGAGCTTCTGCGGCTAAACAGGGCGATCACCCTGCGCTGCTGGTGCTCTCAGAAGCTGCGCCCACCGAAGGACCCGCCAGAGTGCCACGCCGACATCATCGCGAAGGTGCTGTGCGAGGAGTTAGATGTTCCGCTGCCGGTGTTCACGGGAGCCGGGCAGCTACTGCTGTTCTAACAAGGAGAGAGTCATGTCCGAATCGAAGGTGCGGGCCAGCGCCAGCGTCCAGGTGACGGTGGAAGTCCAAGCGGACGGCGCGTGGGGCAGCGACTGCACGTTAGCGCAGGTCCACAAGCAGGCCAAGGAAGACATCGAGGGGCAGCTGCGCCGGGTGCAGGAGGCGCTGCGGCAGGGAAACATGCGGGTCGCGAGCATCGGCCCGGTCAAGACGATCATCACCAGGGAGGAGTGGTAGATGTCCTACAACATTCAAAGTATCGACTACTTGGGCGAGGGGCGGCTGCGCATAAACGCACAGGTACGCAAAAAGTTGCGTGTCGAGCTGGAAAACCGGCTACCCGAGGTGAACTTCCTTGAGGATGACGGCAGCGTCATAGAGGTCGAGGAGTTGCCGGGGCGGACCGAGGAGCTGGAGATAACTCGGGTGCGCTGGAGGGGTGAGGGCTCGGGCCGCAGCGAGGATAACCTGCGCAAGGCGCTGGCCGCCACCTGGGGCTCAGCCGATCTTTTGCTAACCTGGGAAGGCGGCGACTCTCACAGCGGGCTGCGGGTCGTGAATGGGAAGGTCACCGAGCACGAGGTGGAGTTCAAGCTGGGTGCCGAGGTGACAGGTGACCAATAAACCCTGGACCCGCTGGCGCTACATCGCGATCCACATCGGCGGAGTTCGCCGGTATCTCGGGTACGCGCTGGGCTACCTGTTCCGTGGCCCGCCGGCTGCCGTGCCGGCTTCCGCCCTGAGCGAGGGCGAGTCGACCCACCCGTCGGAGTTATGCAAATGCCCGTGTGGGGCCGAGGCTCCAGCGGTCCGCCACGAGACTGGGTGCGTCTGGGCAGCCCAGATGTGTAGCTTATGCGACGGATCCGGCCACTGCCCGAGTTGCTGGGGCGATGGATGCGCGGAAGAAGGTGGGTGTGGGACAGATGCCGCTGCTGCTCCAGTCGTCGTCTCCTGACGGGTTGCCCATCCCGACCTGCGGACGCTGCGGGAGGCAGGTGGACCTGTTCACCCAGCACCCCGACATCCGCTGGGGTACCTACATCTTCCGGGCCTACTGCCACGGGGAGATGGAGGAGGTGACCCTGCGGGAGATGGACATCATGGAGGCAGGGCGAGGAGGTATCCAGGCGGGGGTAGCGTTTCAGCAGAGGCCGGCGCTGCCGGCGCAAGGGAGCCAGCCGTGAGCGATCTCATCGAAGTAGCCACCCAAGCCCGGATGACCGCCAGCGCCGCCGCGCTCGGAGCCGACCCGCTGTCCGCCGTCGGTCACCTCCTGCGGACGGGGCGGATGCCGATGATCGGCGACGAGGTGAAGCCCTGGCGGCTCAAGGGCTGGCTTCGGCTCATTGTCCAGGCGCTGCACGCCGAAGCCTTCAGCCAGACCGGCTTCCCCGACAGGTGGGGCTACCTCGCCCGGGTGGTTGAGCTGCGCGGGCTGCCGAGTGACCCCATCCCGCAGGTGGACTTCGACAATGCCGACCCGGTGGTCCTCAAGATAACCGAGAAGTGGCTGGAGCTGCTTGACAAGAGCAGCGGGCAGTGGACGAGCTACCGGGACTTCGCCCGGTTCCTCGGCTGGGGTCTGGGCGTCCACGGGGAGGACCCGATGCTGCCGGACGAGCTGTCCGAGAAGCTGTACCGCCAGGTGGATCTCGGGCAGTGGCTGCGCCGGCCGAGCGACTACCTGGGGGAGCTCGGGGCCATCCGCTACGGCGGAGGCCCGCACAAGTTCTTCCCGACCCCGCACCCTATCTGCGAGCTCATGGCGCGGATGCAGCTCGGCGGCGGGCGCGAGGACATCCGCTGCCGCTCGGCCTGCGACCCGGCCATGGGGTCGGCCCGGATGCTGCTCCACGCCTCCAACCACGTCCTCCGCCTCGCTGGGCAGGACATCGACGAGGTCATGGTGATCATCGCCCGTGTGAACCTGGCGGTCTACGCCCCCTGGGGTCTATACAACCTGGACTTCCTCAAGGGCGAGGACGTGGTCATCGAGCCGCCGCCGGGACTTCTATGATCCGCTTCACCATCGGAAATATGTTTGAGACGGAAGCCCGATTCCGGGTTAACACCGTCAACTGCGTCGGCGTTATGGGTATCGGGGTAGCGCTGGCCTTTAAGAAGAGACACCCCGATATGTTCGACGCATATCGAAGGCGTTGCGCGCTTGGGCTCATGCGCCCTGGGGTGGTCTGGCCGTGGGAGACGCTGCTGGAGACCGTGATCAACTTCCCCACTAAGCGGCATTGGCGCGACAAGTCCAGATACGAAGATATCCGCTCGGGTCTTTGCTCGCTGCGCAGCTACCTTGAAAAATTCCCGGGGAAGCGCGTGACGGTCCCTGCTCTCGGCTGCGGTCACGGCGGCCTCGATTGGTCGGTCGTAGCTCCGATGATTGAGGAGAAGCTGGCTGACCTCGACAACGAGATCTTCGTCTTCCAGCCGGGTGATTCGCTCCGGCAGGGCTGAACAAACGTCAGGGATTGCCTCGCCTGGCGATCGGGTGAGATAGCTCAAGGACAAGGAAAACCAATGCCAGCCAGCCAGCAATATACGTATCTCTCTGAGGGCGACACGATACGGGTAGGGGACGAGATTTACACCTGGGCCGATCCGGAATGCACCGCGCGCAGGTGGATAATGATCCCCCCGAAAGGTGCCTTCTCTGGGCTTGCTGGAGGGAAGATCGACCAGAACCATGTCCCGGTGCGAAGGCGTATTCCATGAGCTTCTGCGCGCCGCCACCGGGATACCGCGGTTAACTCGCCGTGCCCGCCGCCAAGCCACCCGCCACGCGCAAGAAGTGTGCGCAGTGCGCCGGCAACCCGCTGCTCCAGGCGAGCTGCCCGGCCTGCGGCGGTAGCGGGCTTGGTGTCAAGCCGCCCAAGGCGAAGAAAGCGGCTGTCCTCGAGCAACCCCTCGCGGAGCCGGCCTTCTCACTCGACCTACCCGAGATTCCTGGTCCCTTTGCCGACCCGGTGTCGGCGCTGCGCGGGGTGTGGGGCTTCCCGCGGTTCCGGGCCGGGCAGCGGGAGATCATCGATGCGATCCTCGACGGCGAGGATGTGATCGGAATCAGCCCCACGGGATCGGGCAAAGCGATGATGTTCCAGTTGCCGGCGGTGATGCGGCAGGATGCCCCGGTGCTGGTGATGTCTCCGCTCATCGCGCTCATGCGGGACCAGGTAGCGCGCGCGCTGTCGGTCGGCATCCCGGCTGTTGCCGTGACCAGCCAGTACACCCCAGCGCAGCTCGCCGAGGTCATCCGGCAGATCCCTCGCTGCAGCCTCATCTACGCCGCCCCGGAGCGGTTCGACGACCCGCGGTTCCATCTGGCGCTGTCGGCGCGCCCCCCGTGGCTCATCGCCGTGGACGAGGCTCATTCAATGGGAGCGGAAGCCGGGCTCAGCTTTCGGCCGGCTTACCGCTTCGCCAGGAACTTGTACGACCGCCGGAGCCTCGGGGAGCGCCCGCAGTGGCTGGCCGTCACCGCCAGTGCCACCGAGGAGGTCGTACAGGACATCCGGGACTGCTTCGGGATGCCCAGCGCGCGCCTTTTCCGGTTCTCCTGCGACCGCCCAAACCTCAGCTACCGGGTCCGGGCGTGCGAGGGCGGGGCCAAGCTCATCGCCGTGCGGAACCTGCTCGACAAGCACCTGGAGGGCGGCGGGGCCGGGATCGTCTACACGCTGCGGCGCCAGGACGCCGAGGACATCGCCGACTACCTGCGCAAGCAGGGCCGCCCGGCCCGCCACTACCACGCCGGAATGACCGGCAAGGGGGAGCGCCAGGCGGTCGAGGAGCTGTTCTTCGGCAAGCAGCTCGACGTGGTGGTGGCCACCTGCGCCTTCGGGATGGGAGTCGACCGCTCGGATGTGCGGATCGTGGTCATGCACGGGCTCCCCAAGAGCATCGAGGACTTCTACCAGATGGCGGGCCGCGGGGGGCGGGACGGCAAACCCTCGGTGGCGGTGGCGCTGTACGACAGCGGGCGGGACTACAACACCCGGAAGTGGCTCATCACCTCCGGCAAGGATTTACGTAAGAACCGTTACAGCGAGCGCCACGGGTTCACCGAGGAAAAATTCGAGGCCGCCAAGGAGCAGCAGCTCGGGCTCTTGCGGCAGCTCGACGAGTTCCTGCGGTCGCGCCGGTGCCGGGCGCAACTTCTGCGCGGCTACTTCGGGGAGCAGCAGGGGCAGCCCTGCCGAAATTGCGACAACTGCCAGCGCGGCAGCTGAGATAAAAGGAGAGACCTATGGCGAACGGCTACACGGGCAAGACCTGCGGGGTCGACTTCCGGCTCCCGACGCCGGTGCGGAGGCAGGCGGTGGAGTACCTGCGGAGCAGGGGCTTTGAGGGCGTGGCGGTCGAGAAGGTGCAGACCGACGCCTTCGCCCTGTGCTGGCGCGACGGCGGCAGCTTCGACCTCGGGCTCCTGCGCGTCCGCGGGGAGTTCGCCTCGCGGACCCTAGAGCGGGCCTTCAACAAGCTGGGGGTGAGCGGCTTGTGCGACTTCGCACCCAAGGGGAACTCGCGGCTGTGCACAATCCGGCTCGGGCTGCCGGTGGTCCCGGGCTACTACATCGAGCCCGGTGCCCGGTTCGTCGAGATCGGGGAGGTAGCCGCCCCGGCGGGGACCGGCGGCCGGCTGCGGGCTTCTGTCACCAAGTGGAAAGCCGCGGGGTCATCACCCGGTGCCGGCGAGCTGCTCATCTACCTCGCGCCAGTCTCCGAGGATGGAACGCCCTACCCGCTCCGGGAGCTGCCCGCCGCCGAGGTCTACAAGCACTTTGCCAAGCTGCGTCAGGGGGTTCCGTCGTGACCGCCGCTCGTGTTGTCGGTATCGACGCCGTCCTACGCGCCCGCCGGGAGTGGCCGGATCTGCTCCCGCAGCTGCACCCGATCGTGGTGCGCGCGCCGTCGCCGCCGATGCTGTCCGCCGAGTGGCCCGAGCAGCAAAACGTGGACTTCCTCGTCGAGGCGTACCTCACCTTCGCCCAGCTGCACTGTCCGCCGTCGGCGTTGCCGCGCGTAAGGATGGTGGCGCTCGCCGCTCGCCGTGGGGAGGGCCGAGCTGCTGCCGCCCGGGGTAAGCTGGCCGAGGCCGCCCGGGTGATGTGCGGCCTGGGGTGGGGGGAGCTGGAGCAGACAGTCGGTGCCGGCAAGCTGCCGCGCGAGGTGGCCCCTCATAGCTGGCTCTTGTGGTCGGTGAGCGCCCGGGTCGCCGTCATGGGGGCCTCCAGGTTTCGGCCGCTCGCCGGGTTCCCCAGCATCGACTCGGTCTTCTCGCCCGGGCGGCTGCTGAGCAGCGAGACCCTGCGGGTGTACAGCCACACTGCCGCCGACCTTGCCGCTGGATCCAGCCGCCCCGGCGACACCTGGGCGGCCCAGGCCCGGATCGGGGCCGCCTATGCCGCTGCGCAGGCTCGCGAGGCGGCGGTCTACCGGCTCGGCTTCGATTCGCGGATCGGCTGCGAAGCGGCGGTAGCCTCGCTCGGGGGGTGCCTCGCCGGCCAGGACCTGCGCGAGATGGACGCCGAGGAGCGCCGCCGCGCCGCGGGCCTTGAGCGAGACATGGCGGTGCTGGCCGAGCGCGGCACCTGGGTTTGGGGGTGCTGGCTCGACACCGCGCCGGCTGCCCAGAAGAAGGCGGTGGCGTGATGCTGCGCCTGCAGCTGCAGGAAGCCGACCACCAGCGGGACCCGGAGGCCACCATCGATGAGGCCCTCGGCGTCGCCGCCCGGGTCGGGGTGGAGGTGCATGCCCACTTCACCGGGGCCTGGGGCGGGCAAGCGATCGTGGTCAAGCCTGGTGCCGACCGCGCCGCGCTGCTCAAGCAATTCGATAGCGCCGTGGAGCTGCGCCGCGACCTGTACGACCGAGGGGATACCACCTACCAGCCGCCGTACCGCGCCGGCGCGCGCTCCGCCCAGCTGCGGCTCAAGCTCGGGTTGCGCCCGGCATGAAGCCGTATTTCTCAGGCGGCGGCGTCGATCTGTACCTCGGCGACTGCCGTGAGATCCTCCCGACGCTGGACGTTCTGGCGGATGCCGCCGTGACCGATCCACCCTACGCAGAGACATCGCTCAAGTGGGACCGCTGGGTCACCGGCTGGATTGAGGCACTGGCCCCACGGCTGAAGCCATCGGCTAGCTTATGGAGTTTCGGGTCGTTCAAGATGTTCGCGGAGCGGCTGCCGGAGTTCGCTAGCTGGCGCATTGCCCAGGACCTTGTGTGGGAGAAGCACAACGGTAGCGGCTTTCACGCCGACAGGTTCAAGCGGGTGCACGAGCTGGCGGTGCAGTTCTACAGGCGCGGTGCCCGGTGGGAGGACGTTTATAAGAACCCCGTCAAGACGATGGACGCCGTTGCCAAGGTAATCCGACGAAAAAAGCGCCCGCCTCACATGGGTGGGATCGACGCTGCGGCATACGTTTCGCTGGATGGCGGCCCCAGGTTCATGCGGTCGGTCATCTACGCCCGGTCCTGCCACGGGCACGCCGAGAACGAGACGCAGAAGCCCGAGGAGGTCGTCGAGCCGCTTATTCGGTACTCGGTGCCCGTGGGTGGCCTGGTCATAGACTGCTTCGCCGGCAGCGGCACCACGCTGGTTTCCGCTGCGACGGTCGGGCGCCACGCGATCGGCATCGAGCTGCGCGAGTCGCAGTGCGAGATCGCCGCCCGCCGCGTGCAGGAGCGGCTCGCCCAACATCCGGGGGTCCTGTGAGCCTCACCGCCGACCCATCCCGCATCCCTTACGAGCTGATCGACGCGGTCGAGCAGGACGTGGTGCTCCTGTGCGCCACCTCGGACACCTTCTGGGAGCGAGCGGGGAAGTACCTGGTGGCGGAGCTCCTCGGGCGGGATGAGGCGCGGCTGGTGGTTGAGGCGGTCGGGGACATCACCAAGGAAGGCAGGCACCCTGCCCGCTGCGGCGGGGTGCCCCTGGTGGTCCAGCGCGTCATGCGCAAGTCCACCGAGGACGGGCGGGTCACTCGAGCCAGGGTCCGGGCCTGCTACGAGTACCTTACTGCGGCTCCGCGAGCGCTCGGGGAGGACCAGGCGGTTGCCGAGGTGACGCCCAGCATCCGGCGCCAGCTGCGGCAGCTGCAGGTCAAGCACGCTGTCGAGGCCAGCTCCACGAACGACAAGGAGCGCCGGGACCGCGCCGACGCCAGCCTGCGGGCCGCCACCGCGGCGCTGGATCTTGTGGGGACGAGCCGAGCGACCTTCGGGGACAGCTCGGTCAAGGTCGAGGACATCGGGCCGGCGCTGGCGCTCGCGCGGCTGCCGCGCGTCCCTTTCGGCATTCCTGAGCTCGACGGGCTCATGCGAGGGGGGCCCCAGAAGGGCAAGCTCGGCTTTGCTGTGGCGCGGTCCGGGGTGGGCAAGAGCATGCTGGCGAACCACCACACCTGCAACGCCGGCCGGAACAAGCTGTTCTCCATCTACCTCACCGGGGAGGTCCTCCGATCCGACGAGGTGCTCCGCATGACCTCTAACTTCACCGGGGTCCCGATGGACGCGGCGATCGACTCCCCCGAGTGGGAGGAGGAGATGCAGCTCCGGTACAAGTGGCTGCTCGACAACCAGCAGATCGTGGCCCCCAAGCTGCACCGCTTCGAGCCGACGACCACCACCGCGATGGAGCTTTTCGACATCGTGGAGGAGGAGGAGCGGCGGGCCGGGCGGCGCGCGGACCTTGTGTACATCGACGCTGACGAGCATGTGAATTACACCAAGGTCGACTTCCCGGGCCTGGACCAGCTGGCCAAGAAGGACCCTGGTACCTACCAAGGCTTCGGGCTCCTGTACGCCTACTTCGCCTACCAGGCCAAGGGCAAGCAGCCCGACCCTACCGACAACCCGAACCTGTGCCGGGTGGTGTGTACCCTCAGCCAGGCCAAGGGGGCGGACAACCCCGCTCGGTTCAAGGTCCTGTCGGGTGAGGAGGCGGCCGACTCGGTCCGAAAGAAGCGCATCGCCGACTGGTGCGTGACCATCAACTGGCACCCGGTGCAGCAGGGGAACGTCTTCTACAACGACAAGGGCCGGCAGGGCGGCCAGGTCGGGTCCTCCACGGCGGCCCTCCCCAAATACTTCGAGTGCGCGCAGATGGTGCGCATCAAGACCGATCGCTACCCGTGGGTGCAGGACCCACGCGGGTGGAAGACCAAGCAGCACACCTTCTGGCCGGGGATGTGAGCATGCGATTCGGATCTGTGTGCAGCGGTATAGAGGCGGCCAGCGTGGCGTGGGAGCCGCTCGGGTGGCAGTCCGTTTTCTTCTCTGAGATAGAGAAGTTCCCCTGCGCTGTTCTCAAACACCACTACCCCCAGGTACCCAACTTTGGCGACCTCACAGAGTACAAGCGGTGGCCCAGCGGTCGGATCGATGTCCTCGTCGGAGGAACCCCCTGCCAATCCTTCTCGGTTGCCGGCAGAAGAGGAGGAATGGATGACCCTCGTGGCAACCTCGCCCTCACCTTCGTTGGCGTCGTCGCCCGCTACCGCCCGCGCTGGATCGTCTGGGAAAACGTCCCCGGTGTCCTTTCGTCGGGAGGAGGGAGGGACTTTGGTTCCATCGTCGGGGCGTTGGCCGACCTCGGCTACGGGTGGGCATACCGAGTGCTCGACGCTCAATTCTTCGGAGTCCCCCAGAGACGCCGCCGCGTCTTCCTTGTCGGACATCTTGGAGACCGGAGACGTGCCGCAGCGGTACTTTCTGAGCGCCCGCGCGTGCCAAGGTATTCTCCGCAGAGCGGAAGTCAGGAAGCGACCCCTGCCCGGACGGTTACGGCAGGCACTGGAAGGCGCTACGACGCCGACACTGACGACGAAGTCGTCAGTGTAAACCACCGCGTCGCTAGGACGCTAACCTCGGGCGGCTCTACCCCGGCTCGCCGGGGTAAGCGATCGGGGTCGAGTCAAGAAAATGTCGTCGTTCACACGCTACGGTCTGGTGGTCACGACGCGAGCGAAGACGGAAGCGGGCGTGGGACTCCGATAATCGTCTCAGACACCTCGATTGCTTTTCACGTACAGCAAGATCCAGTCTCTGGACCCATCGCCCCGGCGGTAGGGGTTGGCGGGCATGGGCAGGCAACCGTCGGCACGCTTCAGACGAGTTCTCGTGGTGCGGGGTATCGAGTGGGGGCCGAAGAGGCCGCCACCGGGATGTGCCAAATTTCTGGCGGTAGGCCCCGTCGACTTACCCCCGGTGAGTGTGAGAAACTGCAGGGATTTTCTGGAACGCACACCCTCATCCCGGGCTCCTCCGACTCGCAACGCTACCGCGCGATCGGCAACAGCATGGCCGTTCCCGTTATGCGCTGGATCGGGCGGCGAATCGCCTTCGTCAATTCCATACCTTGGGCTGAGGGGCCGCTGTGAGCCACCCGCTCGTCTCCTCCATGGTCGCCGACGCCAGGGCCAGTGGGAACTCGCGCTGGCTGCGGGCGAACTGCCTGGCGTGTCCCGAGCGAGCAAATAAGCAGGACAGCAAACGTAGTTTTAGCTACCACTCGCCCACCGGCTTCTACCACTGCAAGCGGTGTGGACTGCGTGGTCGCGCGGCCGACTACATCGACCTCGTCCCCGACAAGGTCCAGCAGCAGCTCGACCACCTGGCGGACGACGGGGCCAAGGAAAGCACCGAGCTGCCGCAGGGCTTTTATGCGCTCGACGAGGAGCCCGCGCGCAGCAGCCGCAACGGCGCCGCCGCCCGCGAGTTCCTCGAGCGGCGTGGGATCGGGGAGGGCAAGCGTCGCCGCTACGGGATAGGCGCCGTGCTCACGCCGGGGACCAAGTGGTATGGGCGGGTCATCATCCCGCTGCGAGCGGCTGACGGCCAGCTCCTCGGCTTTATCGGCAGGAGCTGGCAGAAGAAGCACCCGCTCCCCTACCTTTATAGCCAGGGCCTCCAGAGGGGGCTGCTGCTGTTCGGCGGCGAGCACCTGCACCGGGAGACCGACGAACCGCTCGTCATCGTCGAGGGGTCCATGGACGCCATGTTCCTGGCAGACCGCGGCGACGCCTCGGCGGTGCTGGGAATGCCGTCGCACGAGCAGCAGGTCATGCTGCTGGAGGCCCGGCGCCCGGTGGTCTTCGGCCTGGACGGGGACGCCTGGCTCGCCGGCTGGGGGCTCAGCCAGCAACTTCGCATGCTGTCCCTGTGTCAGGGGGGCCGGGGAAGATTCGCGGCGCTGCGGCTGCCCGGCGGGACCGACCCGGACGAGATTGATCCCGACTACCTGTTCACCGCGGCCCGCGAGGCGGCGGCCAGTACCTGACCAAACGTCCAGGATTGCCAAGGGCGGCCCTGGCCCCTACCAAGCAGCTCTACAACAAGGAGGCGCACCGTTATGGCTATCACTCTCCACCCCGATGGGGGATTTTTCTGCTCCAGGCTCGTGGGCGGCGTCCAGCTGGAGACCCGTGTTCTCTGGGGGAACTCTCCCGAAGGGGCCGTTGTCAAGATCACACGTGCCGACGGCAACGGGAATGGTATGGCGCTTGTAGCCTTGCTTGCCGACTTCCTCGGCGGCGGGCTCCAGGTCGAGTTTAACCAGGGCCTGCTCAGTTCCGATCCGGGTTGTGCGCCGATGCCCGATCGCGATTCGGTACGGCTGGCTGCCCAGCTCGTCGATCTGTCCGGAGACATCGCCGCCATCGCTGGCCGCCTCGGGATTGAAGTTCCCGAAGACGACTTCAGCCACGAGGTGATCAAGGACGCGCTGCTGCAGATCGGCGAGCAGGTGGCGGGCGCGCAGAGCGCCGAGCTGCGCCCGATCGGTGATGGCCCCGAGCCGCCGGCGCATTTCAAGGAGCCGGAGCCGACGAGTAGCGACCCGCTCCTCGACAAGCCCGCCACCGCCACGATCGCCGGGGTCCGCGTGGCCGAGGCACCGGCTGAGCAGCCCAAGGCGACCCGGAAGCGGCGGACCCGGGCCGAGATCGAGGCCGACAACGCCGCCGCCGAAGCCGCCAAGAAGCCGGCGACCGTCCCGGCGCAGCCGACCACCCCCGACCCCAAGGCGACCGAGGCGTTCAAGCAGGAAATGGCGACGCTGTCAGGCAAGGTGGACGAGCTGCCTAAGGCTTCCCTGGTCGAGGTCAAGCCGCCGGCCGACGCGCCAGCGCAGGGGCCAAGGCCCGAGCCGCACGTGGAGCCGGTCGGCGACGCCCTGGACGAGGCGGTGGAGCTGCTCTCGAGCCCCCCGATGCCGGCTGACCTGCACCCGCTCGACAGTAAGCGCAGTCAGAGCGACCCGCAGTACCTCGATACCGCCCAGATCCGGCTGTACTTCGGCTACCCGCTCGTCGAGGAGTACGCCAAGA
>ERZ650309.195-NODE-195-length-30137-cov-5.882687_pt1 | contig 30137 bp, 28 predicted proteins | sample MGYA00376245_ERZ650309 | MGnify/ENA primary metagenome ERZ650309 (study PRJEB26733, sample SAMN07839294) | wastewater metagenome | biome: urban; feature: wastewater treatment plant; material: waste water | place: USA: North Carolina | collected 2016-04-26 ... | reverse complement strand
CGACGCAGGAGTGGCGAGGACTTGAAACGGATAGCCCGGCCCAAAGGGACACGCCATGAAAAAATTCTTTTTGCTGTGTTCAAATAATAAATGATTGAGCAACTCGAAGCATTGTAAGTATGATTTGTGGATATACTTATCAGATTATTAAAATCAATAGGACAAACACGAACCTTTTTCTGCTTCCAATAGCCAGAAAGCATATTAGGATATAGCAATATTCCACATAAAACACTTCAACCCACAAAAAAAGCAGCTAACGATTAAGATAACTGCTTTCTTGCTCCTCAGACTGGACTTGAACCAGTGACCCTCTGATTAACAGTCAGATGCTCTAACCAACTGAGCTACTGAGGAGTGTTTTTGGAGGCGGCAAAAATAGGGGTTTTTGTTTCCGAACCAAGACTCAACAAAAAAAAATCAAATTTTTTTTTAGCCATTTGGCATCTCATGATATTTGTTGTTCATTTCACAATTATTAGAATAAAAAGCAATCATAAATTTCCACCGCGAAATTATTAACTGCCGTTGCTTTGTAATATGCTGTATGACTTACAAACAAGACATAGGAAACTCTGGAGAAGATACTGCTGCTTCATATTTACAAACGAATAGTTATGAAATATTGCATCGCAATTGGAGATATAAAAATCATGAAGTTGATATCATTGCCACTAAAAAAAATAAACTTCATTTTATTGAAGTAAAAACAAGAACAGGTTTACAGTTTGGTTATCCGGAAGAAAGTATCAGCAGCAGAAAAATGAACAGTTTGAAAAAAGCTGCCTCTGCATTTTTAGATAGCAATCCATCTTATACACAAATACAATTTGATGTAATAGCAATACTCAGATCAAAAAATGCAACTACAGAACTATTGCTGATAGCAGATGTGTTTTTTTAAACAGCCTTATTTTTTGTTCTTAAAATCTCCACGCTTCCAGGCCTGTATGAATTCTGACCAAGCTGCAGGATTTAAAATGCTCAAAGGTGGGGTTTGTCCATTATAATATTGCTTGGCAGCATACTGTCTTACCTGTGTATTAAATGCTTCTTTTCCATCTACCGGTAGCTGTGAAAGCAGTGCTCTTCTTTTTGCTTCGCTATTATTTTTCCTTGCTATTTCATAATCATCCGCAGGAATATCAGTATTTACAAAATCCCTTGCAAACTGTACACGTGTGGGTCTGGGTTTCAATATGGTAGCAGGCAAATAAGCGGTATCATTTACCATAAGTTGAATTACACTATATTGATTTGAAGTAAGGTATGAGGGTATAGAAATATATTTATCCTTATATCCGATACAGGAAAAGCGTATATGATCCCCTTTAAGTACTACAATGCTAAATACACCATCTTCATTGGTAAGTGTACCCCTACCTTTTCCTTCTACAATGATACTTGCAGCTGGCAATGCCATTAGGCTATCCGCAGTCATTATGACACCATACAATTGTATTACACTATCCTTTACAGCGTCCTGTGCACTTGCTTTTAAGCTTAAAAACAATGCAATACAAATAATGAGTATGCGTATATTTTTATTCATTCAGATTAATAACAATTTTTTTAGGAATAAGGTTATTGTGTGAAGCAAAGTAAACAGGCATACTATTATTTTTGCCCGCCATATGGTTTTTTAACAAAATGAAAGAGATGACAGAAAGCGAAATTTATAAAGCATTATCCACTGTAGAAGAGCCAGATTTGAAAAAAGACTTGGTCACATTAAATATGATCAAGGAGCTTGTTATAAAGGGCCGGCAGGTCTCATTTACCATCGTACTGACAACTCCTGCTTGTCCTTTAAAAGATAAGATGAGAAATGATGCCTCAAACGCAATTCTTGATTTATTTCCGGAGGCAGATATCAACATAAATTTTACTGCAAACACCAGTAGTTTGCGGGTAGATGGTAAGTCAGCTTTGCCTGGAGTAAAAAATATTATAGCTGTAGTAAGTGGCAAGGGTGGTGTTGGCAAAAGTACTGTATCTGCTAATCTGGCAATTGCACTCTCAAAAAAAGGTGCTACAGTAGGATTGATGGATGCTGATATTTATGGGCCAAGTGTGCCTATTATGATGGGGGTAAGAGGGCTACGCCCAATGATGAAAGATGTGGACGGCAAGGGCATGATTGTACCCATGGAAAAACATGGTATCAGCTTGATGAGTATTGGTTTATTGGTGGATGAAAAAAATGCAGTTGTATGGAGAGGCCCCATGGTAAGTAGTGCCATCAGACAATTTATTACAGATGTGCTATGGGGAGATTTAGATTATTTGATCATAGATATGCCACCCGGCACTGGTGATATTCACCTTACACTTTTACAAGCTGTACCTGTAACTGGTGCCATCATTGTAACCACGCCTCAGGATGTGGCTTTGGCAGATGCAAAAAAAGCAATTGCTATGTTTGGTCAAGCTCAGATTAATGTACCAATCATTGGTTTGGTAGAAAATATGGCTTGGTTTACACCCGCAGAATTGCCGGAAAATAAATATTATATTTTTGGAAAAGAAGGCGGTAAAAGATTAGCTGAAGAGTACGAAATAAATTTCTTAGGACAGATACCCATTGTGCAAGATATACGCCAAGGTGGAGATACAGGCATGCCCGCTGTACTACAGGAGGAGCCGGTAAGTACAAAGGCTTTCAACTTTTTTGCTGATGAAACTATCAGGCAGATTGCCATTGCCAATGCTACCAAAATAAAGTCAACCGCAGGTATAGCATAGCAAATTCAAATGGTTGCTATCAGAAATATTTGGTAGTAATTACACAGTTTTTCCGAATGCGCCAATCTGTCACCAGCGGGCTTGATGGTATTGCTTTTGAAGAGTGGCAAAAATTATTACTCAAATAGAATCATTCTAATTAAATAAATAAACTATGTCAAAAGGTCAAATAAGGGTACATACAGAAAACATATTTCCCATAATAAAAAAATTTCTATACAGTGAGCATGAAATTTTTCTTAGGGAATTAATCAGTAATGCGGTAGATGCATCGCAAAAATTATTAAAGCTTAGCCAGAGTGGCGAAAATACAGGTGAGGCTGGCGATATGCGCATTACCATTAGCATAGATAAAGATGCCAAAACGCTCACTATCTCTGATATGGGCATAGGCATGACCACAGAAGAGGTGGACAAATACATCAACCAAGTAGCTTTTAGTAGTGCTGAAGAATTTTTAGAAAAATATAAAGATGCGGGTATTATCGGTCATTTTGGATTAGGGTTTTATAGCGCATTTATGGTAAGTGATAAAGTGGATATCCATACCAAAAGCTATAAAGATGCACCTGCGGCATTTTGGACTTGTGATGGAAGCCCCGAATATGAATTAGGCAGTTCAGAAAAAGCCGATAGAGGTACTGCCATCACATTATACATCAATGGAGAAAGTGAGGAATTTTTGGAAGTAGATACCATTGAGCGTATGCTCAAAAAATTCTGCCGCTTTTTACCCGTGCCTATTTATTTTAATGATAAGCAGGTCAATATCACAGATCCAATATGGACAAAAAAACCATCTGATTTAACCACTGAAGATTATCAGAATTTTTATAAGGAATTATATCCATTTAGCGAAACACCATTATTCTGGATTCACCTCAATGTAGATCATCCATTTAACTTGACAGGAATTTTATATTTCCCGAAAATAAAACAGAGCTACGAAATACAAAAAGATAAAATACAGCTGTATAGCAATCAGGTTTTTGTAACAGATGAAGTAAAAGATATTGTGCCTGAATTTTTAATGCTGCTGCATGGCGTTATAGATAGTCCGGATATACCTTTGAATGTAAGTAGAAGTTATTTACAGGGCGATCCAAACATAAAACGTATTAGCAGTCATATCACCAAAAAAGTATCTGACAAACTGGATGAAATATTCAGAAAAGAACGTAGCTCATTTGAAGAAAAATGGGATAGTTTAGATCTTTTTGTGAAATATGGCATGATGACCGATGATAAATTTCTTGAAAAAGCAAACAAGTTTTTACTTCTTAAAGATGCTGGCAATGGAGCTTACTACACCTTAGAGGAATACAAGACCAAAGTGGGCGATGCGCAAAAAAATAAAGAAGGAAAAACGATCATTCTTTACAGCACCAACCCGGTGCAGCAGGATGCTTATATCAAGGCATGTAAGGAAAAAGGATATACAGTAGTGCACATGGAGAGCCTTGTGGATGCTGCATTCATCAATACTGTAGAGATGAAATGGTCAGATACAGGGTTTACCCGTGTGGATGCTGATATTGCGGATCATATCATTGATAAAGGTGAGGACAGTATAAGTGTGCTTAATGATGAGGAAACTGCAAAATTGAAGGAGTGGTTTGGTTTACAAATTCCGGATTTGCACATACAAGTAGAAGTAAAAGGACTCAGTGCTGATGCTCCACCAGTGGTAGCCACAAGACCAGAAATGATGCGCCGTATGAAAGATATGGCCGCAGCAGGTGGAGGCATGAGTGCATTTTATGCTCAAATGCCGGATGAGGTTACACTAACCATTAATGGAAATCATGCCATTTATCAGCAACTATTGAAGGAGGCTGATCAAGAAAAAAATGACAAACAAGTACGCAATCTTGCAGACCTTGCACTACTCAGTCAAGGATTATTAAAAGGAAATGACCTTACAAATTTTATACAAAGAACGGTGGGCTTAATGCAGGCAGATCAGCAATCTGGCAGCATTGTAGAAGCATAAATTAATGCCGCCACAAGGCGGTGAAGCAAAGTTTTAAAATCCGCAGGAAATGGTTCTTGCGGATTTTTTGTGTTATACCAAAAAGCAAGATTTAGCTATCAAAGCTTTTAAAGATATTACGGATAGAAATAGGGTCGCTTCAAAAAATCATTTTGCATTTTAGTTTTACTGGCTATATTTGCGCACCCAAAAGAATAAAAGGGGGTATCATACATGTTAATTATAGACTCAAAAGATTGCGAAAACATTGACAAAGCGCTCAAAAAGTACAAGAAAAAGTACGAAAAAAGTAAAACATTACTCAAATTGAGAGAGCGTCAAGCATTCACAAAACCTTCTGTAAAACGCAGAGGCGAAGTTTTAAAAGCAATCTACAAGCAGCAAATAGCCAGCGGTAAAATAGAGGCATAAAAATTATTTTTTTTGATTTTTATATTCCAGCCATAAGGGTACTACCTTTATGGCTGTTTTTTTATGGCAAAAACAGAAAACAGTCATATCCAAATGTTTGAGCAATATCTTCAAAATGAAAGAAGGTATTCATCAAATACATCCCTTGCCTATATTACGGACTTAGCGCAATTCTACTCATTTACCTCCGCAAACTATCAAACAACAGATCCTGCCATGTTCAATACAAATATGGTTCGTAGTTGGTTGGTTCTTTTAAAATCAGAACAGGTATCTGCAAAATCAATAAACCGTAAGATTTCATCCCTTCGATCTTTTTTTAAATTTCTGATGAGAAAAAACATCCTCACTACCAATGTAGCAGCAGGAATTCACAATCCAAAAATTCCAAAAAGATTACCGGTATTTGCAGAAGAGCAACAGCTGCATACATTGGTGCATGAAGTTGAATTTAGTGATACTTGGGCTGGCAAAACGGACAAGCTGATTATTGAGCTTTTATATGCAACCGGCATGCGGAGGAATGAACTGATTACTTTAGTAGAATCGCAGGTTGATTTGTCCAACTGCCAAATAAAAATTTTGGGCAAAGGCAATAAGGAACGTATTGTACCCATTTCCCCAGTATTGATGCAACAGATACAAGAATATATCTCAGAAAAGAGAAAAACATTTGACCATGTAGCACAATTACTCATTACCCCGAAGGGGAAAAAATTATATCCAAAATATGTTCACAACATCGTTACAAAAAATCTTGCTTTAGTAACAACTTTACAAAAGAAATCACCACATATACTCAGGCATAGTTTTGCCACACATTTAATGAACAATGGAGCAGATTTGAATGCAGTTAAAGATTTATTGGGTCATAGTAGTTTAGCATCAACGCAAGTATATGTACACAATACCATAAAAAAGTTAAAAGATGTGCACAAGCAAGCACATCCAAAAGGATAACCATGCAGCCAATAATATTAGCGTCAAAAAGTCCCAGAAGAAAGCAACTGTTAGAATGGGCAGAAATTCCATTTGAAATAATAGCCCAGCATACAGATGAAACATTTCCATCACACATGGAGGTGCAATCTGTGCCTGAATATATAGCACTATCAAAAGCCGAAGCTGTGCAGCAGCAAGTGGCAGCAAATCAAATCATACTTGCCGCAGATACAGTAGTTGTATTAGACAATCAAATTATAGGAAAACCAATGGATAGGAATGATGCAGTTTCCATACTTCATAGGCTTTCCGGACAAACTCATCATGTAATAACAGGTGTTGTACTTTTAAAAGGTGCTGAAATAATTTCTTTTGCTGATATCAGTGAGGTAAGTTTTCATACACTCAGCACAACTCAGATATCATTTTATGTAGAAAAGTATCAGCCCTATGATAAAGCAGGTGCATACGCCATACAAGAATGGATTGGGGTAGTAGGCATCAAAAAAATACACGGAGATTTCTACAATGTAATGGGCCTACCTATAAGCAGAGTTGTACAAGCCTTAACACAATTTGCCTAAATATAACTACATTAGCCCATATCAATTATGTGGCAGTTATCAGAAAAATTACTACAGTTTATCTGGCAGTTTCGCAGGTATAATCTGCAAGGACTTCAAACGGATGATGGACAAGATTTGGTAATCATACATCCCGGCAAAGTCAATACACATCAGGGTCCTGACTTTAGCGAAGCGAAAATAAAAATTGACAATACTACCTGGATTGGGAATGTTGAAATACATTTAAAATCATCCCATTGGCATAGCCATGCACACACAAATGATGTACATTATAACAACATCATTTTACATGTAGTATGGGAAAATGATACTCCTATATATGATAAATCAGGCAATGCAATACCCACTTTGGTGCTTCAGCACTTGGTATCAAAAATCATGATGACGCATTACCAAAAATTGATGGAGCAGAAGCATGATATCCCCTGCGGGGAATGTTTACCCGCTTTGTCAGACCTTAGTTGGTTGGCTTGGAAAGAAAGAATGGCTGCTGAAAGATTGACTGCAAAAGCTACAATCTGTATAGCATATTTTAATCAGGCACAGCAGCATTGGGAAGATACCTGCTGGTGGTTTATAGCAAGATCATTTGGAATGAAAACCAATGCCCTTCCCTTTGAGCAGATGGCACGTACCTTACCTGTTACACTGTTGTATAAACATAAAAATCAATTGCATCAATTAGAAGCATTGCTAATGGGGCAGTGTAGGCTATTAGAGGGCAATTTTACTGATGACTACGCAGTAATGCTACAAAAAGAATATCGTTTTCTTGCTATAAAATATGGACTAAAACCCATTGCAAAACCAGCATTATTTTTAAGGATGCGGCCTGCAAATTTTCCCACAATCCGGCTGGCCCAGTTGGCCGCACTTATACATCAATCTGTACACCTTTTTTCCAAAATCAAAGATGCTGAAAACCCTACTGCCATTGAAAAGTTGCTCAACGTATCTGCCAATGATTATTGGCATTATCATTATAAGTTTGATGAGGCTACCCCATTCAAAGAAAAAACTACCGGACATCAATTGCTTGAGCATATCATCATTAATGCAGCCGCTCCTTTGTTGTATGCCTATGGCATGTATCAATCCGATGATCATTACAAACAAAAAGCTATGCAATGGCTCTTACAAACAAAGCCAGAAGTAAACACAATAACCAAACAGTGGGCTGCAAAAAAAATCTCCATTAAAAATGCTTTAGAATCTCAAGCACTTATTCATCTATTCAATCAGTATTGCCATGAAAAAAAATGCCTAAGCTGCGCTGTGGGCATGAAAATTTTGCAATAGGAGTAGTAGTAATTTTATTTTTACTTCTGCGAACATTTCAAAAAAAAAGCAATGGAATAAAATAGACAATTTACAATTTCGAAGTTGATAATTGCAGCAGTTCATCTCTTATTTCTTTGAACCTTGTCCAAGGTATAAAATGCCTTTCATCTTTATACCACACGATTCTTACAGATGGACTATTTTCTAATTGCTCCTTTGCATAAGTGGCATTTGCAGGGGGCACAAAATCATCCTTATCTCCATGCAATATAAGCACCGGGCAGTGTATGGCTTTGAAATTATCTTGCAGTTCATACACATCTTTTTTGAAATATACAATTTCAGTATTGCTGGGTCTAAAAGCCCCCGGTAATAAATATCGAAGTGGAGAATAATCAAAAACAGTACGCCATCTTTCAGGAGCTTCGGCCTCTGGGCTCACACTTCCTGCTATGAGCACTACATTCTTTATCTGTACATCTTTTATTGTTGCGGCCATTTTTACAATTGCCGGTCCACCTAGACTATGGCCTGCAAGTATGACAGGCTTACCATTATGTATTTTTTGTAAGGCCGTATTGAGCAAGGTTGTCTGCTCTTTCATATTGAGCGCTTTGCCAAAATCACTGTATCCAAAACCTGGCCTATCTATACTTACCATGCAATATTTCTGAAGCAGCATGGAGTCCATCATATAGATTTTAAAAGCGTCCCAACTGCCGGGGCTGCCATGTATAAAAACAAGCATCGGCATAGTATCCACACCACTCATAGCATAGTGCATATTCCTATTGCCAACAGCTATATTACCTGTTTTAAAATTGATATTTGAAGCTTTAAATTCATTGGCTGCATCACTATCACTCATTCTAAAAAACATACAGCCTTGTGCTGCAATAACCCAAACCACCAAAAGGCCCAAAAAACCATAACTTATTCGCATAATCCATTTCCTCATCTGTTCAAATGAAGTGCAACTTTATATAAGAATTTTGAAAACATATCAAGGATCTACGTTCTGCAAAGCTAAAACAGTTGTTTAAGCAGGAAATTGATTTTAAATTAACAAATAATGAGCAGTCAAAAGAGATTTATGGATATAGAAAGAGTCCAACCATGGCCAACAATTCATAAAATACACAGGCATCATACTCATTTTCATCTATCTCTGTATCCATTATTTTGAACTGCCTTTACAGTGAAATATATTAAAGCAGTAAAGACACCAAAAACGAGGGTAAACAGCCATACATGTACATGCTCAAATGGATGAACAATTCGTGTATATAAAAAGGAGGAAATGGATGTGGGTTCAGTTACAATATCCCAAGTATTGTATCTTTCATATCTACCCATATACATACCCAATCCACCTAATATCATGATAAATACCATAAAAAAATTTCTATAATATGGCGATACAAAATGCTGTAACCATCGTTCTATTTGCATCAGTGAAAATATACATAGAACCATACCCGTCCAAGCACCAGATAATACCAAAGCCAAGTCAAACCAGGGAGGTACTGGCAGCCGTGCTTCAAAATGAAATACATCAGTAAGGATATAGGGTGCGTTTGGAAAAAAGAGCAACCAACAAGTAAAAAATGCTACTGATTTCACAGTTAATCTCTTTTCCTTTTTCAATAGTGTGCTGAAGAAAACGGGAATGGTTGCTATAAATATATTCCAAGGATAAAACAGGTATAATATACTTCCGGTATAACAAATGCGAATGATGAGCAATATCATTGTAAATGCAATAGATGCTGCTATGAGCTGATATGCTTTCGAAAATTTGAGCTTCTTCATTTTATTAGATATGGAATGAAAATAATAAGGCCAATGATGATGCTTATCATGCTACTGATAAAAACAGCTCCGGCGGCCATGTCTTTTATTTGCTTGATGTTTTTATTATAATTTGGTTCTATCAAATTACAGATGTTTTCAATGGCGGTATTCATCATTTCGGCCATCAATACTAATCCAATGCATATTAAAATACAACACCATTCTACTGGTGAAATATGAAAAATGAAACCGCTAAGCAGCACAACCATTGCCGCAGCAGCATGTATTTTACTATTGCGCTCAGTGCTAAAAAAATGTACTAACCCATTTACAGCATGAATAAATGCTGCCGAAAGTGGGTGTCCTCCGGCAGCAGGTGGTACAGCATTAAGCCTATTCTTCATGTTTACTCACTTTAAAAATCCGCAATATCATTACCACTAATAATAGATATCCAACGCCCATCACCATCCAGATATGATCATTCATGCTGCGCACCGGCATCATCAGCATTTTATGCAATAAAAAATTTAATAAAGTCATTGCAATATGTTTAATTAAACTTGATAGAAAATAGAATTATAGTTTGTACCAATTTATTTTTCTTGTGATAAACATTACAGCAGCAAGAATGCAAAAGAGTGCAACACTTCCGGCTAACAGTGCAGTGTCTTCTAATGTAAGCAGCACAAATATGAATGCATATAACAAGGACATAAATCCGCCAAAAATTGAAGCTGTTTTTATATTTTTAAAATGAGTATAAGCATAGTAAGCTATCAGCCCTACTGTGGCGCCTGCTGCTAAGAGATATGAATATCCAAAAGATAAATATTCACTAATTGATAGCAATAAAGTGTAGAATACACAGAGTGCAAGCCCTGCCAATAAATACTGCACCGGATGAAAAGCATTTTTTTGCATTACTTCTATAATGAAGAACAATGAAAAGGTAAGACCAATAATGAGTATGGCGTACTTAATACAGCGGCTCGTTTGTGAATAGGAATCAACAGGCTGAAGAAGACTTACACCAAATGCAAGATCATCATCTGATTGAACCTCAGAATCGTCCAGTTTATATTTAAGATGTTCTTTTGCAATGCGTTTATCCGGTAGTATCAAATCAAATGGGAGATTGGCTTGGTTGAATGACCATGAGGCTTTAAAACCGGAGTCAGATACTTGCGGACTGATAGGCAGTTGATTGCCCATAAATGAAGGTGAAGGCCAAGTACTGTTTAAGCTAAATTTGCTATTGCCACTTAGCGGCTCAAGCATAAGTTGTACACTTCCCTTTATCTTTACATTAAATGAATAAGTGAGCTTCTCATTCCTTTGAGTGGCTATCAATGAAACGGGTGCACTCACACCATTTTTGTGCACTGATTCAGTTGGTAAGCCGGGTAATAAAGCATAATTGTTACCATTAAATTTTATTTTTATGGCCTCTTCAATCCCTTTAAATTCAGAAATGCCAAGACATATTTTTGCCCTACTAAAATCAATCTTATCCAATGCAACATATTGTTCAATTTGTGATAAATTAAACTGCCCATTCATGCTGAGATTTGCATGATATAAGGGGATAGTATAGATGGATCTTTTTCTGATATCCGGTATAATGCTTCCGGATAAATTATTTTCTTCCGGTAGTATGGCCATATACTTGGTGATAACAATTGTTTTACCTTTCAAATCCGTTGTGCTGGTGTCTCTATATGGTATGATTAAATAAGGATTGGATAATCGCTGTACACCTGCCCAGTTGTTGCTTACTTCAGCTATGGTATCGTCCTGCCTTGTTTTCCTCTCGGTAACCAATCCATCTAAAAAAATCATGGGAATGAGTAATGTCAATATGAGTCCACCCACCAATGCAGCTTTTAGTAGTAAGCTATTGTTTGGTGATTTTGCCTGCGGCAATGATTCTGCTCTTTCTGTGTAATCTTCGTTTGTGTCCATTGTATGTTGTGATATTATTTGTTGATGATTAAATGAGATGAGTATTTTTTTATATTGCAGCGCAAGCGCAATACAACCTCCTGCTATCACCCATCCCATGCAAAGCATTTGTTGATGGAGTGCTTCAATTGAATCGTTGATAATGCCAGCCACATCATTAAGTATTACTAATAATCCTCCATATACAACAGATATGAGCATTACAAATAAGCAGAACAATTGCACCCTTGTTTTCGGCTGTTTAATGAATCTGCGGATTAGGCCAATACTGATGCTCAAAGCAATAAGTGCCGGAGCACCACCTACAAAAGCAAGCCCTGTCATGAGTAAAATATTTGAAGCTGATTCTTTATCCCACACATTGAGTGCATACATACTTGCTGCAGCAATAAGTAAATAAAAGAGGATGCTTTGAAACCATATTCTAAGTCCTAAAAATTTTACTGTTTCCATTCTAATATTATTAAAAGTGCTTTGTATTACAAAGTGGATAGATAAAAAAAATTATTTTAATGATTTTAGCATTTGCTCCAAGGCAACAATATGAGCATTGAATGCTTTTTCTCCAGCCTTAGTAACCGAATAGGTAGTGTTTGTTTTTTTACCGATAAATCCTTTCTGCACTTTTATAAATCCATTCTCCTCTAATGATTTAACATGACTGGCCAAGTTTCCATCAGTTATAGTCAATATTTCCTTCATTTCATTATAGCTCATACTACTATTGACCATAAGTGCACTCATGATGCCCAGCCGGATGCGGCTGTCAAATATTTTATTCAGATTGTCTATAGATATGGCCATTTTTCTAATCTGTATTTGCGCTTACCCTTTCATATTTGTACCACATAATGATGCCATATATGACATGCATAACCCCAAACCCAATTGCCCAAAAATACAGGCCATATCCGGTAAAAAATAAATTGATAACTGCAAGTAATAATTGCGCATAACCCAAGTACCTTACTTCATCTAATGTGTATTTACTGGCATTGAGCAAGGATAAGCCATACACCAACAAACATCCCGGAGCAATATAAACGTAGGCTCCTGCCTCCATCAATTTCAATATGTACAATCCTCCTGCTGCCATTGGCACTGACATATTGAATACCAGCCTTCTGGCAGTAAAACCCCACATGGGTGTATTTGTTTTTTTACTGCGAAGCCATGTAAATAAAAATGAAAGGATAAGTGCAGTAAAAAAAGTAATCAAAGCTATTTTGAATAATCTGCTTTGCATGTAGGCACTTAGGGAAAAACTATGGTATTGGAAGGCATCTCGTAGTCGAATTAATTCATAAGAGCTGTCCTCAATGATAGGATATGCAAAAGCAGCACCTACTAATGCACATACGCCAGCTGCTACTCCACTCCAGCCACTCAGGCTGATGAAACGACTGCTGCGCTGCATCATCTTTTGAATATCCGATAAAGTGCCTGCAATTTCTTTTTCCGACTTCATAAAAGTACTTTGAAACGCAAAGTAAATGGAAGAATATTAGAACGACAAAAAATATTTTTTTCAAAAATGTTAAATAGATAGAACCATCAGTGAAATCAACCTGCTTTATATGTTGTTAATAAAAATCTCTTTACATAAATAAAATCGAGAATATACATCATTATTCATAGCGCAATGCTGCAATAGGATTGAGTTTTGAAGCTTTTATGGCAGGCCACAAACCCGCTAATAGACCCACAACAGTACATATTATAATTCCTGTAAACACCCATCCCCAAGGTATAGTAAATCCAGCATTCAATACCATTGCAAAAAGATTGCCCACTGCCACTCCAAGTATAATTCCGAAGATGGCACCAAACATGGTTATGATTAAAGACTCAAACAAAAATTGCTGACGTATATTTTTTTTCTTGCCACCAATTGCTTTTATCAAACCTACTTCTCGGGTTCTTTCATTTACAGACACCAGCATTATATTCATTAGTCCAATGGCAGCACCAATCAAGGTTATGAGTCCTATAAAAATAGCAGCACCTTGTATGCTACCGAGAAAACTCAAAAACTGCTCCGCAAGCCTGTCGCTTTTTCGTATTTGAAAATTATCTTCATCTATAGGTTGCTGTCTGCGGATGCCTCTAAATAAACCTGTGGCTTCGGCAATGGCACCTTCCATTTGAACCACATCGGAAGTAATAATTCCGATTTCAAAAGAGGGATCTGCACCTTGATATCTTCTTACATTGTTATAGGAAGTAATCACAATATTATCTGCACTTAAAAAAGCACTACTGCCTTTATGAGCCAGCAGACCAATTACCCTATAGGGTACACCAGCAATTTGTATAATTTTATCTATAGATTTTTCAGGATAACTATTGAACAATTTTTTTGCAACGTCATATCCCAACAAACAATTGTTACTACCACTCTGCACTTCTGCTACAGAAAGATTTCTACCCACTTCTACTTTATAGCCATTGATGTCTAAAAAGTTTTCATCACCACCACGCACACTTACGTTTGGGTTAGTTTTTTTATTTTTATAATGAACTTCAATTGAGTTATAACCATTGATGGCTAGCCCAACATTGGCAGGATATTTAAAAGCATTTTTGAAATTTTCTGCTTGAGCAAGCGTGATATATTTATCTAAATCGCTACGTTTTTTCTTTTTTCCCTTTTTCTCTTTTTGGGTATCATAGTTATTTGCAAATCGCCAACTTTCTTTATAGCTGATGGTAAATCCATTTGCGCCCATTGTGGCAAAACTACTACGCAAACTTTCGTTCATAGATTGTATAGCTGTAATGATAGCAATCAACGCCATTATGCCAAATGCAATAATGGCAATAGTTATTCCACTTCTAAGTTTATTACTTTTTACAGTATTATATGCTAAAGCAAAAGAATCCCTAATGGTCATAATGGGTGTAAGATAAGTCAGACTGGTATAATGGATATATTTTTAAGATGGATGGGTATATTTTGATATAACTGGCAGTTAGGGTGTGTGTAATTTGAGCAGAACAATAAAAATGTAGCGGTTGTGTTCGGCTACTCATTCTTCAACAAAACCATATCTATTTCTTTACAAGGCTGTACATTGCACCAATGTTATCTTTTCTATGAAATATTTTTTTACTTTATTTATTTTTTATTGTTGCTTCGGCACTGCAAAAGCACAACCCTATAATAACAATTGGATTAATTATTCTAAAACCTATTTTAAATTTCGGGTGGGCCCATTTGGGTATGATATAGTAAATGCGCCTATAAAAAAAGGGATTGTAAGAATCAATCAGCCGACTATAGCGGCCGCTGGTTTATCTGGAACTCCTGCGGAGCAATTTCAACTGTGGAGCAATGGAATACAACAACCCATTTATGTATCAAAAACTACAGGAATATTTGGCTCATCGGACTATATAGAATTTTATGGCGAAATAGCCAATGGTACAATAGATCGTGAATTTTATCCTTTTCCTGAATATCAGATTAATACAAATTGGAGTTTGAGCACAGACTCATCTACTTATTTTCTTACCACCAATATGGGTAGTAATCTTCGTTTGCTGGATGCACCAAACAATGCATCATCATCGCCGCTTGCAGCAGAAAAAAATTTCACTTATACCCTCGGCAGATATTATAGATCGGCCATTAACAACGGCTTTGGTGTTGTAGATAGCAAGGTGTTATACCTCAGCAGTTTTGAAAGGGGAGAGGGTTTTACAAGTAGAGCTGTAAGGCCAAATAATTGTGGATGCAGCACCAAAGAATTGCCTCAGATTTTTTCATCATTAATGGCAGATACGATTAGTACAACCTGCTCCGTGGCTATGACTATGGTGGGCAATGCCCAAAATGAAAGAAATGTAAAAATATTTTTTAATGGAGATAGTATCGCTAATGTTAAGATGAATTTTTACAGTACTGCGTTTCCGCATTTCAGTAATTTGTCTGCAGCAAGAATCATCAATGATCAGGTTACAATTCTTACGAGAGACAGTTGTACAGAATATAATGATGAAATAAGAGTAGGACAAATTGAACTCAGCTATAAAAGGAAATTTAATTGTGGCAATGCATCCATTTTTGAGTTTGCCTTGGAGCCTTCACCAACAGGAAGGTTGATAAAAATGGTGAACTTTAACGGTGGCATTTCACCGCCAGTGTTGTATGACCTTACTAACAAAAAAAGATACACTGCATTGAATACTTCTGCGGATACATTACGCTTTCTCACAGAGCCATCAATGGTAGCCTATCAATTGGTATTAGCGAGGGGTGATGGTACAACGGCACAAAATATTCCATTGCTTAAATCTATACAGTTTACCGATTTTACTAATGAAAATAACCAATCTGATTATATCATTATTACCAATGCTTCTTTATTGGGCGCTAGCCCAAATGATAATTATGCAGAACAATATCGGGCATACAGAAGCAGCAGTGAAGGTGGCGCATATCAGGCAAAAATTTATATGCTTGAGCAGTTAGAAGATCAATTTGCGTATGGAGTTAAAATGCACCCTCTGGCGGTAAAAGAGTTTTTGAGATTTGCAAGAAATAATTTTCAAACTGTTATTAAAAATGTGTTTATCATAGGCAAAGCGGTATCATACGCTGCTTATAGAATGACGGGTCAAAACCCATTGATAGATAAACTAAATATTGTACCCACGTATGGATTTCCGGGGTCTGATCATTTATTGGCCTCGAACGCATTTTCAGATCTTGCCGCTGTGCCTATTGGCAGATTATCTGCAGTATCACCCCAAGAAATTGGCATCTACTTAGAGAAAGTAAAACAGTATGAAGCTCAACAAAATAATGATGCAGATAGTATTGAAAATAAAGCATGGGCCAAGCAGGTACTGCTGCTTACAGGGGCTAATGATCCTTATCTCGGAGTAATATTGGATACGATGATGAATAATTATCATCGCATCATTGCAGACACTTCTTTTGGTGGGGCAGTAAGTCAGTATAGTAAAACAGCAGACCCAGAAGGATTTGCAGATGCTGTCGTAAATTTTGCAAACGTGTATAATAGAGGAAGTGCATGGCTTACTTATTTTGGACACTCATCTGCACAGGCTATTGATTTTAGTTTAGACAATCCAAACAATTATAATAATGTGGGGCGATATCCTGTGTTTTTGGTAAATGGATGTTTGGCAGGAAATATTTTTGATTACGATGCAAACAGGCTTTCAAATATTGCTACACTGTCTGAAAAATTTATCATGGCTCCGTTGCGTGGTAGCATTGCATATTTATCCAATAGTAGCTATGGAGTGGTAAACTACTTAGATATTTTTACAAAGGAAATATACAAGTCTGTAGCAGTTACTAAATATGGTCAAACCATGGGTGAAATCATACAAGAATCCTTTGACAATGCATTAAAAACCACAGGTTTAAATGATTTTTATGGACGAATGCATGCGCAGCAATATACCCTTCACGGAGATCCTGCTTTGCGATTTAATACCTATGCCTTGCCTGATTATACGGTGCAAGCAAATAATATTGTTGTAGAAAATTTACCCTTATCTATTTGTGATGCATTTGTAGATATAAAACTCCGCATTTTTAATTTAGGCAAAGCCGTAAAAGATTCTGTAAGATGTACCGTATATCGTTTGAATGATACGGATAGTACTATTCTATTTCGCCGAAGGCTACAATATATTTCTGCTTCAGATTCGCTTTTAATCCGAATTCCTATAGTGCCCAATGAAGATGCGGGTACAGTAAATTATGTAGCCATCATTGATGACAATAAACAAGTAACAGAGCTCAGTGAAAATAATAATGTTGCCAATTTTAGTATCAGTATCAATCCTATCGAATTAAAACCAATTTATCCGTATAATTATTCTATCATCTCGAATAATAAAATTAGACTTTGCGCCAGCACCGCCCTGTTGAATGATACATCTAAAAGAAAATATGTAGTGGAGATAGATACAACATCATCATTTAATTCAACCATAAAGCGGCGGTTCACAACGTTTTCTACAGGTGGCTTAATCGTGTTTAGACAAATGGATTTTCCGCTTGACAATCAGGTATATTTCTGGAGAGTAGCTCCGGATCAAATCGGTAAAAATAATAACTGGAATGTATTTTCATTTTCTTTTAAAAGCAATAGCCCACAAGGCTTTGAGCAAAATAATTTTTATCAATTTACAAATAATGTTTTGGATGGCATAAGTGTAGATAGTGCAAATAGAAAATTTTTAATGAAGGATAAATCGAATAATTTGTATGTGCAAAATGCCATCTTCCCCACAAGTGGTGTGGAGGATATTGATTTTAGTTTTTCGGTAAATGGCTCACTGGCGGGTGCGAGTGCTTGTGTGGGTAGTAGCATTATTTATCATGTAATGGATGCTGAAAGTTTTAGGGTATTTGAAAATACAACAAATCCATTTGGCGCAGCAGCAGCTTGTGACATTCATCGGATTAAAAATTTTGAGTTTAGCACACAATCAAGTGCTACCAGAAAAAATGCAATGGACTTTATGGATCAATACATTCCAACAGGTGCTTATGTAGCTGTTAGAAAGGTATATGATCAGGGAAATAAAGACTGGGCACCTACTGTGTGGGCCGCTGACACTGCATTATATGGAAGTAGAAATTCATTGTACCATAGATTTAAAGACCAGGGTTTGCTGATTGATTCTTTCAATGCGCCACGCACATTTATTTTTGTTTATAAGAAAAATGATCAGGGAAGTTTTAGTCCGGTATCTATTTTTTCTAAAGGCTTATATGATGCCATCAGTTATTCTGGAAATCTACAAGCAAGAGATACCAGTGGTAGTATTAGTTCAGTATTACTTGGCCCGGCTATCAATTGGAATACAATGAACTGGCAGGGCGTTGACATTACTCCAAACAATAAAACCACAGTACAAATATTTGGCAGCAATGGTAAAAACAAAGATTCCTTATTTTATACATTGCCTAAAAATCAAAATACACAGAATATTTCAGCCATCAATGTATTGCAATGGCCATACATTAAATTGGTGTTGCGTACGGCTGATACAGTTACTGTGGAGCCCTATCAGTTAAAGAGTTGGCAAGTGTTGGGAAATGCGATACCGGAGGGCGTTTTGGCGCCAAACTTAGGTATGAAAATACCCAGTAAACTCAATTTTAATCACCAGGTGAAAACACAGTATGACACGTTGAAAGGCTATGTCGTCTTTGCAAATGTGAGCAGTGCCGCTTTTACTCCCCTAAAAGTAAACATTCAGTTGATAGATACGCTGGACCGAGTGTATAATTATGTGCAACCAAGAACAAGTGCATTAAAAGCAAGAGACAGCATTAGGATTGATTTCAATTTAGATGTAAGGGCATTGCCTTCGGGTAAATACAATTTCAAAATAGAAGTAAATCCAAGTAGAGATCAACCGGAGCAATATGATTTTAATAATACAATTTTTCAATATATTAATATCAAGCGACCCGTAGCAATAGTAAATACAAAGTATATACAAATACAAAAGCAAGAAAGCATATTTTCCATCAGACCAAATCCTTTTTATAGAGCAATTTATGTAAATGGATTGCAACCCTCAGAGCAGGCTACTTTACAAATTAGAAATAGCCTTGGGCAAGTTATCTTAGTAAAAAAATTGATAGGAAATACAAGCATTAATTTATCTGCAATACAACGTGGTTATTACATAGCCACACTATATACAGAGCATAACATTTTGAATTGGAAAATGGAAAAAATGTAATAGAAGTAATAGGCTTGTCAAATGATCTAAGAGAGGGATAATGGTTTTAATCTTTAAATGCTTCTAAGGCCACAGTTGGTTGTCCACTATTGTTAAAAGCACCAAGTGAATAACCCTGCCAAGCACCATAGCATTGGGGCTCCCAATAAATTACTCCTTTGCCATTATTGCCAGCCACGAGTTTAGTTTTAGCTATGAGATCTTCAAGAAATGCTTTGCAAGTTTCAGCATCATCCCAGGCATTCCTGCTTCTACAATCATTACTTCTTTTTTATATCTTGATACTATGTCGTTCATATTGGCAAAGCATTGTTGATTAGCAATTGCCCATCCTGATGCTACGAATTGCGGGTATAAAGACATACCAATCATATCAAATTTTGCTCCATTGCTGATAAGACCATTTATATTCCAGCGATACAATGCATTATCCCATCCATTTGAAAGATGTACCATTACTTTGGCTGCAAGAAATACATTTTTTATAGCATCATAACCTTCGCTTATGAGTTGTGCATAGTTGCTTATATTTGACGAAGCTTTCCCATCAGGCCACAGCTTACCATCATTTGTTTCATTTCCTACCTGTACCCATTCCGGTTTTACCCCAGCGGTTTTTAACTGGCTCAATACATCCTTTGTATGTGCAGCTACTGCTGCTTTAAGGCCAATGAAATCTAATGATGCCCATGCAGCTGGTTTTGTTTGTTTGCCCGGGTCTGCCCAAGCATCGCTGTAATGAAAATCTATTAAAATATGTAAGCCAAGACTTTTTGCCCTTAATGCTTTTGAAACTACATCAGCAGTGCCATTCCAGCCATTTGTAGGGTTTACCCATACCCGTAGTCGAATGGTATTAATGCCATAAGATTTTACCAATGCCATAGGCTCGGTCTGCACACCCGTGGTTGAATAAAAGTTTATACCAGCAGCCTCCATTTCTGTAAGCCAGCTCATATCAGCTCCCTTTACAAAAAATGAATCAGCAGTAAGAGTTGGTTCCGTCATATCCGAATTTGATTTTTTTTCTTTAGAACATGACGATAAAAAAACATTTAGCAATACACAAAGGAAAAATTTAGCATACATGAGGTATATCAATTTTTATTGCGAAGCATCATTTTTTTAGCAATGTCCTCGTTTTTATGGAAGGATATAACTGTTTGCAATATGTTGCTTTTTGAAAGTATAGAGAAACCTTTTCAGCTATACACTTTTTGCTTTGCACATTTGGAAGAGTATGCACTATTAGTGCAAAAGATAATTGGTAGTTTATGGTGTGGTTAATTGGGAATACAAAGAGAGCATGTAATTAATGAATACAACAATAAGCCCTGTTATCAAATAAAACAATCATCCATTATATCAATGTAAAATAATTCCTAAAAATTTGGGGATGCCCATTGGATTCGGACTTTATGCATCAAGTCCTCGTCATTCATTCCTCATGGCTGTGGGCTTATCACTTCAAATGAAGCGAATAGAAATTCAGGAATACCAAAAATAAATATTTGATTAATTCCTAAACCCTAACGCAAAAGCAGCAACAATTTTATGATATTAACTTTCTATTTATTTTCAACAGATGCAGAATCCATTTCTTCTATATCAAATTTCTCCAAAACCCCAGATGCCAATTTCATGGCTCTTCCGATGGCTTGATCCATATCATAATAACGATACTCACCTAAGCGACCACAGATTAAAGTATTATCCAACTGATCTGCATCAGCACGGTATTGCTCGTACAGGTTTTTATTCAACTTATCGGGAAAAGGATATTCATATTGATTGGCATTTTCTGGAGTAAATGGTGTTTCATGTGTCAATAAAGTTCCATTTACTTGATCTTTCTCAGAAGTATGCATCAAATGTTTCCATTCAATTGTTCTAATGCGTGGATCTTCAATATTTGGGTAATTAACTTGAATGCATGGTTGATGTTGGGCAGTGTCTTTAATATGTTCAACCCTCCGATTTTGGCCTCTGTATTTTAGTTTGCCGTATTTATTTCCAAAAAATTCATCAATTGGTCCTGTAAAGATGAGCATCTTCTCAGCATGTACATTTTCCTTATTCAGTAAATAATCGAACTCAAGATGCTGCGGTATTCCATCAATCATATTACGCACCATTTCTGTATATCCCTTTAGTGGTAGGGCATTCCAGCGATGATTTGGCGTAAGGGTATTTACATTTGATTTATTGATGGTAATCCTTACTGCAAGTTCTTTATCTAATTCAGTACATTTTACACCCCACTGCTTTTCTGTGTAACCTTTAATGAAAATTTCATAGAGTGCCCTTGGCATTTTTGTAAGACATGCTTCTTCAAAATTTGATGGCTCACCCATAAATAAATTCCATTCCTCTGGCTTACCTGCTATTTGTTCTATATAGTCCATATTGACAGGCCAGTTCAAATAGTCATCTTTTACTGATGAACGTATAGTTGCAGACCAATCATAAAATTCAGTGAACCTATTTAAAAAATTCCATATTTTTTCTGAACCACAGCGAAAATAATGTGGGCCATATTTATGAATCATAGCACCACTTTCCTCATGGCGATAATCAAAAACATTTCCAGCAACATGGTTTTTTCTATCTAACAAAACAACATCCTGACCATGGTCAGTTAAAATACGAGCAATGGTGCCACCTGTAAGACCGGCGCCAACAATTACGAAATCTGCCTTTATCATATATGAATGTGGTGTAATTCAACGGGCCCCACAGGGGCCCGTATCAATTTATTTAATTTTGAATTAATATGCTCCTTTCCCGGAAATAACAACAAATGGAGTGCTGAATAAAATTTTTAAATCAAGCCAAAAACTGTAGTTCTGTATGTATTCAGTATCGTGTTCTATCATAAATTCTGCACTTGTATTATTTTCTCTGTCTCTTATTTGCCAAAGACCCGTAATGCCTGGTCTCACTAAATTTCTTACTGCTGAAAACTCAGGATAAGGTTTTAGCATAAAAGGTACTAAAGGTCTTGGTCCGATGATACTCATATCACCCGTAAGTACATTGAATAATTGTGGCAATTCGTCAATACTTGTTTTACGAATTATTTTTCCAATCCATGTTATACGGCTATCAGTTTTACTTTTATGTAATATTCCTTTTTCTTGTCCTTCCAATGCAATCTTATGATCTTCCACTTTTACTGCTTGATCAGTAACCATGCTGCGAAACTTATGACAACGAAAATGAGTGCCACCAAGGCCAACTCTTTCATTACTATATAATACAGCACCTTTTGAAGTTAATTTTATGATTAAAGTAACTACAATAAGTATTGGGGAAAATAATAATATCAGACCCGCAGAAACGCTGATATCAAAAGCCCGTTTTAAAAATAATTGAAAGCCCTTGCTTTCTAAATACTCTTCTGTTTGTTCGAATTCAGAAGGCCCTTCAAATGGTAAAGAAACATGTACAACCCTGTTTCTTTGATTTACAGTAGGATTAACGTTCATTTCGTTTTAGTTTAATACACAATGTAATTTACGGGTGGCAAATAAATGAAAAACATAGATACTATGATTCATTATTTTAACCTAACAAAACAGTAAAACTGTTATCTTCTTCGGGGATTGCAAGAATACGACATTTATTTAAAATAGTTGCTTATTTTGTTTATTATTTTTAGAAAAAATTTAAGTGATGACCCTTACCTATACTATTTTATGCCTAACTGATCTAAATTGAGCTGTTATCTTAGTCTAAATGTTATTCTAAAAATTTTATTGTTCATACAGTAAAAATAATTTAGACATTATAAAAAACTATGTATATTTTATAGCAATTGTTTACAAACAAATATTAATTCTTAAAAACAGCTAATCCTCCATACGCTTATTAATTTCAACACATAGGGATTTAAAGATGTCATCAAGTCCACCTTCACCCTTAACAGAAACCACTTTATTAAATTTTTTATAGTAATCTGCTACAGCCGTAGTCTTATCATTGTACTCCTTGATACGGCTTTGTATTATTTCGGGGTTTGAATCATCACTCCTTCCACTTGTTTGGCCTCTTTTCAAAATGCGTTGTATCAACTCTTCATCACTCACTTCTAAAGCAAGCATAACAGAAATTTGTGTCTTTTTAAGTTGTAGTAATTTGTCTAAGCTTTCTGCTTGCGCCGCAGTACGAGGAAAACCATCAAATAGAAAACCCTTGGCTTGCTTGTTTTCATCTAATGCAGAGCTAATCATTCCTACCACCACAGCATCCGGTACAAGCTGTCCTTTATCCATCAGACTTTTTGCTTCTAATCCCAACGGTGTGGCATTTGAAATTTCTTTTCTTAAAAGATCTCCAGTAGATAAATGTATAAGCCCATAACGCTCTATTAGCTTGGCACTTTGTGTTCCTTTTCCACTTCCCGGGGGGCCATATAAAATCAAATTAAACATGATAGTTTTTGTTTCTTTATTTGAGAGGCAAATATAGGGGATGGCACAGAAATGAGTTTTAACAGTTGTTAGCCATTTTTGCAAGAGAACAATTGTAAGTAAGGGAGTGTTGTATCGTCATAAACCTTAAAAAAACTGTGTATGTTTATCAATCGTAGGTTTATAAATATGAAAAATAAAATATTATTAATTGCATTACTTGTAAGTTCTTGTCAGGGATGTTTTTCACAGGAGAAAAAAACGATTAATAAAAAAAGTGAAATTATGAGCAATAAAGACAGCAGTGTTTACTCACACACCAGTACTGAGCAGGTATCCATTTCAGATAGTGCCTGGCAAAAATTACTCACACCAGAACAATATCATGTAGCAAGACAAAAAGGAACAGAAAGACCCTGGACTAGTGCATTTGAAAACAACAACGAGGTAGGTACTTATTATTGTGCTGCCTGTGGCAATGCTTTATTTCGTAGTGATACAAAATTTGAAAGTGGTTGTGGTTGGCCAAGTTTTTATGAGCCTTATGCTAAAGTAAGTATCATTTATGCACCGGATAATACTTATGGTATGACCCGTACTGAAGTAATGTGTGGCAGATGCCGAAGTCATTTAGGGCATGTATTTGAAGATGGACCTAAGCCAACAGGTTTAAGGTATTGTATCAATGGTGTAATACTTGATTTTGAAAAAGCAAAAGAAGCAGAGCAGGACTACAATACAGAGCATACAGATCAGCAATAGCATGTTAAATGTTTGGGGCTAAGTTCTATCATCTCATAAAAAATGGCTACTTATATGGTAGCCATTTTACATTGTATTACTTGTCTTAAAACTTTCTTTTAATAGCACAACCCACTGATCTGGATTCATTAGTGGATACTTCCCTGCCGGAAACTATTTCCTCCATAGCAATTTTCAGATGCATTCTTGTTACTTTATTTTGATCTTGTGGACTATCATCAATGGCACCATGATATACTAAGGCCTGATTCTTATCAAACAAAAAACATTCTGGTGTGCGGTTGGCATCAAACGCATCAGCAATAGCATTGTCTTTATCTACTGCATAAATCCAATTATAATTTTGGCTTTTGGCATACTGCTGCATTTTTTCAAAAGATTCGCCGCCATTTCTACCAGCCTCATTGGAATTTAATAGAACAATACCAATATTATTTTCCTTTGCATAGTTGCAAATGGCAATGGTTCTTTGTTGGTTCTTTATTACAAATGGGCAGGTGTTGCAAGAAAACATAACCAATAGTCCATTACTACCCACAGCAGATTTTAAACTAACCGTATTTCCGGATACATCTACCAATTCTTTATCAGCCATAGGCAATGTATCACCAATTTTTATGGAACTATTTTTGAATGAAAAGAAACATAGTGTGATGAGCAGGACTGCCATCAATGATTTTTTTTGCATAAATTATTTTTTTGAACAGCGAAAATAATTTTCTACTTTCTATTTCTTACTTTATCACTGTTAAATAGTATAAAAAAAGCTGGAGAAATCTCCAGCCAAATATTTTTTTTCTATTACAGTTTGTGTTTGACTACTTTGTCATATCCTTTGTCTTTACCGGCTTTTGTCCATTGAACATTGATAATACCTGATTTTGATTGACCAGTTTCATATACCACAAATGCTACAACTTTACATCGGCTTGCTTTGAAACCTGCTAAGTCAAAATTGTAAGATAAACTATATTCATTTCCTGCATTGGTACTAATAGCCGGTATTAAATCCCCTAACTCGTTAGTTGCACATTTACGCAATACATTTCTATGTACAAAATTATTCATTGTATTGCCCATCCCGTAATAAGGATTGCCGGTTGGAAATAAGTTGTAATAATTTGCTTGAGCAAGTACCAAGCTATCTTCTAATAATTCAATTACCAATTTTACTTTAGAAGAAAAGCTATATCCAAATCCAACTTTTACAATGCCACTCACTTTATTAGAAGCAATAGAGCTGGTAATGCTTAAACCTAATGAATCTAAAGTTTTTAGATAACTCCATTTATTTACCGTATCAGATAGATTCATAATGTTGCCATTGTCTTTAAATGCCTGATACCTATTTTCCCACCCGGTAGGGAATCCTTGTATTTTAAATGTACTTTCTAAATTACTCTGATATGGGGTAGTAAAAGCATCACCGTTATGGTTGCCTTGCATTAAAAAACGATCAGGATTATGCTCCATCATTAAATCAAACTTATAAGCAATTCTTGGACACCAACCACACCAAGCACCAGTATAATCTTCGTACAAAACCTTACTTAAAAATCGATCGCCGGAGGCGGTAATAGAAAAATCTTCTGAAAAATTTTGCTCTGTATTTGCATTTGCCGGGGCAGTCAAATCAGCTTTTGAACAAGAAAGCAGAGATGAAATAATAATAAAAACAAACAAAGCAGATTTTGTTGTATAACTCATGGTGTATAAAATTTGGATGCAATTTATAGTTTAATGTTTCTTCATCCAAATTTTGTATTATCAGTTATATGCATAGCTTGTAAAATGTTTGTAAAATAAAAAAAAATTCTCCTTACTGGTTGAATCAATTTACTTTTGGCTTTTAATCGCACCAGTTAAATTTACAATTATTCACCATGAAGTTTATCACGCCAGTAGTTCTTGTAATGCTTTTGCCAGTATTTGGCATGTCACAAAAATCAATTCCAGATATTTCATTACGCAGTAATAGAAATACTGAAATAAATCTGAAAAAATTTGCAGATACAGTAAATCACCCAGTTATCATTTCATTTTGGGCCACATGGTGTACACCATGCATTAATGAGTTGGAAGCTTTTAATGAATCTTACGAAGATTGGCAGGAAACTACTGGGGTTGAAGTAGTAGCAGTATCTATTGATGACGCAAGAAGCACTTCAAGAGCGAATAGTCTTGCCATAGGAAAAGGATGGAATTATACCATATTATTTGATGAAAATCAAGAATTGAAAAGAGCCCTTAACATAGCCAATGTACCTGCTACAATTGTGATTTATAAGGGGGATATTATATATACCCACAACAGTTATCATCCTGGAGATGAAGAAGAACTTTATGAGAAAGTTAAAGAATTAATAAAATAAATTTTAGATAAAAATAATAATTGCATGAAGAAGATTTTGATCCTGTCTGCTCTAACAGGTCTATATACTATTTCCTTAAAAGCACAAGAAAATAGCTCTGTGCAACCTGAAAAAACTAAATTGATCATAACAGGTGGTGTAGAATCCAATGCGGCTTGGTACAATAGATATGATGAAAAATTTTTATTTTTCGAAGACTCCCGATTTGGAAGTAATACATATTTGAAAACAGAACTGAGATACGGACATTTTTTTGCAGGAGGGCAATATGAATTATATAAAAATATTGCTGTTTTAGGATCGCCAAAAGCATTTAATGGAAAACAAGGTTTAGGCACTTTATATGCCGGATATCAGTCAGATAAAATAGATGTAACTGCCGGCTACATATATGATCAATTTGGCAGTGGGCTTGCTTTTCGCACTTGGGAAGATAGACAGCTTGGGTTAAACAATGCATTAATTGGAGGCCGCATTGCTGTACGACCAGTAAAAGGGCTTGAATTGAAAATACTTGGAGGAAATATTAGAAATATTTTCAGCAAAAGTGATGGTGAGGTATATGGTGCTGATATGGAACTTCAATTAAATGATGCATTAAAAATCAAAGCAAAAAAATGGAGATACAATATAGGTAGTAGTTATGTACTGAGACATACCGATTATATTGACACCATCAATGAGGTGCCTCGCTCCGTGGGTGTTGTATCACTAAGGGCAGGAGCAAAAAATGATCATTTTGCAATACAAGCTGAATGGGTGCAAAAATCAAAAGATATTTTAAGTAATGGTTCTGGCCAAGTATTATATGATAGTGGAAAATATACCGGAAATGCATTGTTGATAAATACAAGTTATACCGGAAAACAGGTTGGCATTAATGTTACATTAAGGAAACTCCGAAATATGGATTTTAGGGCAGAGCGTGGTAGTTTATTTGTGAACAATCTCATTAATTATTTACCGGCACTAACACCACAACACCATTTCAGTCTGCAAAATATTTATCCTTACAATGCACAAGGTGGCTATTATATTTTAACAGGATTGAATAATATATTTAATGTAGGTGAAATAGGTGGTAATGCAGAAATCTATTATAATGTACCAAAAAATACTGGACTCGGAGGAAAAACAGGGCTACAGCTTTCCCTTCATTATGGAGAGTTTCATGCAATTGATTTTGAAAGCGATTCAGATTTTGGAGCCTCTATTAAGGATTTAAATTATAACTCAAATAAATTTGGAGATCTGCTTTTCAGAGATTACGGCTTTGAGGTTAAAAAAACATGGAATAAAAAATTGAAAACAGAGTTCAATTACACGCATTTCAATTATAATGGCTTCATCATTGAGTCCGGAGGACCCGGCACTCCCACAACAGCAGCAGATTTTATAGCTGTAGATGGCACTTATAAAATCAACAAAAAGCATTCCTTGCAAATGGATCTTCAACACTTATGGAGTAGAGAAGATATACAACATAGAGGAAACTGGGCTGCTGCCACTTTAGAATATAGTTGGGCTCCCTATGTTTCATTTTATGCCACAGATTTATATAATTATGGCAATGATAAAAAAGATGAACAAATACATTATTACAATTTTGGCACTGCAATCAATTATAAAAATGCAAGGCTTTCAATAGGCTATGGTAGGCAGCGGCAGGGGCTTTTCTGTGTAGGCGGTGTGTGCCGTTTAGTACCTGCATCATCAGGTTTCAATGCTTCATTTAACTATAATTTCTAAGAATAACTAATATAAATCAAGTAATCATGCAAAAAATTAAAATCTTATTTCCCATTGTTCTAATCAATCTTGTTACCATTATTAATCTACATGCTCAAGTGTCAAATTTCACCGAAGGGTTTGAAACAGTATTACCAAGTGGATGGGTGGCAATAAATAAATCAACACCTGCAAATACATCCATCACATGGGCACAAGGCAATAATGCAAATTTTGACTCATACGATGGAAGTAGTAATGCCTATGCTGCATCAAGCTATGAATGTATTCCGGACAACCCGGGTGTGGGTACCATTAGTAACTGGATATTAACGCCGGTACTTTCCTTATCCAACAATGCCACACTAAAATTTTATACACGTAAAGCCACCCCAGATCCATTTGATTTTCCTGATAGATTAGAAGTGAGATTGAGCAAAAATGGTAGCAGTACAAATGTGGGTAGTGATGCTACTGGTGTTGGAGATTTTACTAGTTTATACGCTTCCATCAATCAAACATTGGCTGAAGGTGGATATCCTTATGAATGGAAAGAATATACAATTGTACTTTCCGGTATCTCCGCCGGGCAAACCGGACGAATTGCTTTTCGCCATTTCGTAACAGATGCCGGCATAAATGGTGCTAACTCTGATTACATTGGCATTGACAATGTTCGCTATGACAATTTACTACCCGTACATTTAGTAAACTTTTCTGCTGCTTTGCAAAATAACAAACCCTTATTGCAATGGTCTGTTACCAATGAGCAGCAAATGATTGGTTATGACATTGAAAGAAGTATTGATGGCATATCCTTCTCTACAGCTGGATTTGTAGCTGCAAAAAATACAGGCATTACCACCCAATACAATTACACTGATTTTAATGCTATTAATGGCAAATCTTTCTATCGTTTAAAGCAAAAAGATAAAGATGGCACCATTACTTATTCTGAAATAAGGTCTGTAGAAACTATTGCAAAAAATGCATGGAAACTTGTAAATAATACTCCCGGTGCTAAACTACAAATACAATTGTCACTATCCGAAATTAGTCCTGTTACCATACAACTATTTACCATGGCAGGAGCAGAAGTGTATAGACAGCAATATGGATTAATGAATACAGGTACTTCTACCTTAGATATATATAAATACTTCCACACATCTGGAGTTTACTTTTTAAAAGTTACATTAGGTCAAGATGCTACTACCGTAAAAGTATTTAGATAATTTACAATATATACATCAACAAAAAACTGGCAGTCCCAATCAAGGACTGCCAGTTTCATTATACTGTATCAACAAATTATTCAGCAGAAAAAGCCTCCCTCACCCTGTCAAAAAAGCAGATCGGAAGAGCGTCGTGTAGGGAAAGAGTGTCTTCGCCTGTGTAGATC
>ERZ650309.193-NODE-193-length-30417-cov-5.691325_pt1 | contig 30417 bp, 19 predicted proteins | sample MGYA00376245_ERZ650309 | MGnify/ENA primary metagenome ERZ650309 (study PRJEB26733, sample SAMN07839294) | wastewater metagenome | biome: urban; feature: wastewater treatment plant; material: waste water | place: USA: North Carolina | collected 2016-04-26 ... | reverse complement strand
GTGCTCTTCCGATCTGCCGAACCAGGCGGCTGTCGGGCCGGCGCGATTGCCATTGCGCGGTTCGATTTCGATGTACCCACGCAAGGGCGCAGCGCCGGAAGCGGTGGTTTCCGGCGTTTTGTCAAAAGGCTTTTCCAGCCAGATGGTGTCAGCGTTGTTGTCCACAATGCGGCGCGATTGCCCCGCGCCCGTGCCGCCGTTGTAAGCGCGTACATACACCATCCCATCGCGGAAACTGCCCGGCGTAAAGCCGTTCGGGAAACCATCCGCATTCACTTTGCCATCGTTGGCAAAACGCAGGAACGGCTTGTCCGCCGTGTTGCCGACTGCAATGGGCGCGCCCCAATATTGCGCCACGGGACGCGCGGTTGGCAGGGCGCTGATGTCCAGCGTCATCGCTTCGCGTTCGCCGCGCACGAAGTTGTAACTCTTGTTGCGGGCCGAATAGATGTATTTCATCCCCGATTGGCCGTAGCCCCACGACGATGAGGCGCGCAATTCATTGTCTGAAGCCACCACGTAATGCGCGCCGCCGCCCAGCACTGTCCAGTTGTAGCCCATCGCGTTGCCGAAGGAATTGCCCGTGAGTCGCGCATTTTTGATGTTGGTGAAATGGTTGTGGCCGCCCTGAAACAGGCAATCGCTGACCTCGAAATTCGTAATGTTACCGTCGCGAAAATTGTACGCGCCGTCGCCATTGTATTTCTTCGCCCAGATTTCAGGATGCTGTTCAATCTGCCGTTCGGGATGGCCGCTCATCAGCCAGTGCGCAAAATTCACGCGCCGGAAAAACACATCGCGCGTTGCGCCCCAGGGTTTGAGCCTGGGCTGCAACTCTTTGGGAATGCCACGCCCATAGCTCAGATCCACAAAGATCGTGTCCACTTTGCGCGCAATAAAGCTGAGGTCTTCCACGGCGTAAGGCGCTGCGCCATAAATTGCCGCCGGTTTGAAATCGGCGAGGCTTTGCGGGTCATCCACAGGCCATTTCAAAATCGTAGCGTCGCGTTGCTCACCGCGCAGCACGGTGCGTGCGGGCAGGCAAATCCAATCTGTCAGGCGATACGTTCCCCACGGCAGATACACCACGCCGCCGCCGTTTTTTTCCGCCGCCGCCAATGCCTTTCGAATAGCTGCGGTGTCATCCGTAACGTCATCACCGCGTGCGCCGAACTCTTTTACGTTGAAAACGGTGGTCGGCCATTGGTCTGCGCGCCTGATCCGCACGGTCAGAGCGTCACTCCAACCCGCCGCGCCGCCAAACCCATTGTGCGCGCAAAGCTGATAATTGCCTTCGGGCAAATCCGTCGGCAGTTTAAAGGTCAAAGAGAAACGCTCGAAGGTGTCCGCCTGCACCGTGCGCCAAGTGCCGCCCGTTTGCGCGCGCAGGGCCACACGCGGCGAGCCTTTGTCATCCGGCAACAGAAAATCCTTGCCAATGAGCTGGACGGTTGCGCCCGCCGCCGCTTCGTTTTGTGTGAGGCCGGGCAGCAGCTTCGCCGGTTGCAGAAACCACAATTGCGGCCGATTGACGATGACCGCTGGTGCGCCCGCTTGCAGTTCGGCAGCGAACAAGCCCGGCGCGAATTGTTCCGGCACGATGAATTTCAATGAACCGTCGCGCGGCTGCATCGTCGGTTGCGATGGCGCTGATGCGGGCGCGGAAAGTGCGGCATTTTTTGGTTGCGGCGTTTTCGCGTCACCATCAGGCAATCGCCAGACACGAACGTTTTCAACCTGACTTAAACCGCCGCCGTAAAGCAATACGACGTTGCCCGGCGCGACGCTGTCTGACGCCCAAAAAACAACGGGCGCAGTGCCCGCGCCGACGCCAATGGCAACGGCCAGCACTGCGCCCAATAGGCTGAGAACGTGTTTCATCAGAATGTCAGTTTTACGCCCAGCCGCATCAACCGCCCCGGCGTGGTGTTGTTACGGTCAAACCGGCCAAAGCCTGTGACCAGTGTAAAGGCCGAGGCGTTTGGATCGGTAATGTTGGTGCGGTTGTACGCGCCGACTAAATCGTGCGCGTTGTTCGGGTTAATGAAGAAATTGGCGTGATTGAGCGCGTTGATGAAATCCGTGCGCAAATCGAGTTTGACGCGTTCGCCAATCTTGATCGTTTTGGAAATGTTCGCGTCAAAGAACGTCGTCCACGGATTGCGCGCGTCGGACAGCGAACGCGGCGCGTTGCCGAAAGCCGGATTATCCAGTGAACCCGGCACGCTGAACGCCGCCGGATTCAGAAACCGCACGCCGGTGTTGTTGCCGTATGGATCGTTTTGCCAATTGCTGGTCGTGAGCGGCACGCCTGCGACAAGATTCGGGCGCAAGGTTGTCGTGCCTTCCAGCGCGTTGCCACCGCCTTGCGAAATCCAATAGCCGATGCTGCCCAGGCGAACCCAAACCGGATAACCCGCCTGTGTGGTGAACAAGCCCGCCGTGCGCCAGCCTCCGAACAGATTGCTGAGCGTTTTGTTTTTGATGTTCAGCAACCGGTTTCTTCCGATGGGCAATTCGTAGCTGTACCCGGCAGTGAATTTGTGCGGAACGTTGTACGTGGATTCCGACCGTTCCGCGCGCAAATCGAAAAAGTTCTGTGGACGCGCCAGCCCGAAAATTCCCGCGTCCGCCGAATTGCTGGAAGTCGAAACATCGTCAATGGATTTCTGCCACGTGTAGCTGCCCTGCATGGTCAGGCTCTTGGAAAAGCGCTGCTTAAAGCTCAGGTATCCGCCGTGGTAAATCGAATTGCCGTTGCGATCAAAGAAGCTCTGAATCGGTTGATCGAAAAATTGCTGGTAAGGGCGCAACGATTGGTACCCCGTCATGGTGCGAATGCGATTGGACGCGTCCACCAAACCATACGGATTCGGCACGGCGGCGCTGAAATTGAATTTTTCTTTTACCTTTTGACTCAACGCCGCATAACTCGGCTGGTTGATGTCCACCTGCGCGCCAAACAGATGCGTGCCTTTCGATCCGTTGTAGGCCGCTTCAAAAACGAAATCCCGCGTCAGTTGGAACTGCATCGCGAAGGCCCATTGCTGGACGTACGGGAAGGCGCTGCCGGTGTCAATGTAAGGAACCGTGAACGCGCCGCTAAACAACGGTCCGCCTGACAACGGCGCGATGGGCGCAATCGGTCCGGTCGGATTGGTGACGACGTTGACTACACCGGGATTGACGCCTCCGTTGACGCCTCCGATGGATTGATTGGGCACGCTCAAATCCGGCACCAGGAAATTGCCCAACCCTGTAATCGGCGTGCGGAGCATACTGTACGATCCGCGCACGGTCATAAACGAACGCGGTGTCCACGCAAATCCGATGCGCGGTTGAATGCCCGCGTAGTTGGTTTTCCACAACCCTTCCGACCTGCCGTTTTCACCCGCAAAGACAAAACCGCCCGTGACGGGTTTGCCGTTGAGCGTGCCGGTAATCGTCGGATCGAACGAACCCTGGCGGTTGTATTTTTCCTTGCGCGGCGTTTCGACGTCGTACCGCACACCCAGATTGAGCGTCAGGTTCTGGCTGACTTTGAAATCGTCCTGAAAATAGCCTGCGTAATATTTCCAGCGGTAATAAAACGGCACTTCCACCTGGCGCACGGTGAACCCGCTGATGATGCCCAGAATGAAGGTGGCCACGTTTGATCCGCCCAGCGTTGCGCCCGTCGTGCCGGGCGTCGCCGGGCCGTTGGTGAATCCGCCGAAACTGTAATTGCCGCCGAACAAGCCCGTGTTATCAATGCGATTGAACTGGAAGAAGCGGAAATCCGCGCCGAGTTTGAGCGAATGCCGCCCTTTCACCCACGAAAAATCATCCGCCAAACCAAGATTGGAATCGAAGGTTAAGCCTGTGCCGCCGCCTGTGCCCACGCCTTGCGGCAGGCTGCCGATGGCCGGAAATCCTTTGCCGTTCGTCGCCGGGCGCAAGCCAAATTCCGCGCCCCAGTCTTTGGACAAGGCCAGCGCGCTGGGTCCGCGAAACTGGTTGACGCGTGTGTACGTGGCGCGAAATTCATTAACCTTGTTGCCGCCGAAGGTGTGCGTTTCCGTCAGCAGGAAATTGCGCGAACGCACGTCATCCTGCGCGATGGCATTGGCAGCAGAAGCCAGGCCCAGGAAGTTAAAGCGCGTGCCAATCACCGGCACGTAGGTGTACCGGAATCCTGCGCGGTCGCTCGCCGAAATCTGATGGTCAATGCGGAAGCTGTAGCGGTTGTCCGTGCTCGACACGCCGCGCGACAAATACGCGTTGTTCCCGGTGCGATCCCATAACCCGTCAGGCCGGATGAACACGGTGAACGGCCCCGGATTTTGCGGCGTGGGGAACAGTTTGAACACGGCTTGCGCCAGCGGATTGCGCGCCAGTTGCGCCGACAGATTGTTATTTGCAATCGGCACATACTGCGCAACGTTGCTGTATTGCGCGCCGATTGGGAATCCCTGGGCATTCAGGGGAAATTGATAGTACAACCGGCCACGGCGCGGAGCGGCCAACGCGGCTTCGACGCCTTGCGAACTGAGAATGTTCTGGTCAATCAGGTCAAACGTGTCATTCAAATCGCCCTGTAAATCTTTGGGCGTCAACGTGCGCCCCGGCGTGAACTGCTGATCGAAAAAGCGCGACGGTTCGACGGACACATAAAAGAACGAGCGCTGTTTGCCATCGTAACTTAAAGGCCCAAAGTATTTTTTCGGCAAATCAATCGGTCCGCCCAGAAAACCACTGTAATAGTTCTGGCGCTTTTGCGGCCCGCGATTCACTTCGTGCGTGCCGTGCGTCCATGCCTGCAATCCCGGATCGGTGTGTTGATAAAACAGGCCACCGTGAAATTCGCTGCCGCCGCCTTTGGTGGATTGATTGATGATGCCGCCGCCTGTGCGCCCGTATTGCGCGGGGATGCCGGTGACTTGCACGGTGACTTCTTTGACGGTGTCGCCGGAAAAGGTGACGCCCGTGCGCGACAGACTGCTCAGGCTGATGTCCGAACCGTCCACCAAAATCGAACCCGCGCCGGGACGTCCGCCGCCGATCATCGTGCCGCCGCCGGGAGTGACGTTTTGAGTGAAAATGCCGGGCACTTCACTTTGAATGCCGCCTTGATATTGCGGATCGCCTGCGACCCCTGCGGTCAACATGATCGCGCCAAGCGCGCTGCGTTCCGGAAAAGGAATGTCCACCAGCAACTTATTTTCCACGGTGGCGGAAAGAGCGGCGCTGTCCTGTGTCAGCAATGGCGCGTCGGAAACAATTTGGACCGTTTCTGACGTCTGGCCGATTTCCAGCGTGATGCTCAGCGAAACGGTGCCCGCAGTAAGGATTTCGACGCGCGCAACTTGCGTCGTCTTGAACCCTTGCGCTTCGACCGACAGGCTGTATTCCCCTGGCGGAAGCGAAGGAATGCTAAAAACGCCTGCGCTCGTCGTCTGAACTTCCTGTTTGAAGCCAGTGGCAAGATTGGTGACGCGTACTCTTGCCCCTACGACAACCGCCTTGTTGCCATCATAAACGTCGCCCGTGAGCGTGCCGGTGTTGGTTTGTGCCCATAACGGAACCGCCAACACAAAGCCAAGACAAACCAAGGCCAATCCGTGAAAGAATGCTCGTTGCATCGTGAACCTCCGTCGCATGCTTCCGTAGCATGAGGTATTGAAAAGAGTGCTTAGTTCCGAAAGCCATGTGATTCGGAATCACCGTTCCAGCAGATGACCCAAGGTGGCGTTCGGCGATGGAAATAGATTCCCAGCAAAGCTTGATGAGGTGGGATTCGTTGTCCCAGAAATTGATTCGTTGGAAACGTGGATAGACACCTTAAGCACGTTGCCGGTGGCAGGGAAGTTTTGACACCGTTTGTAAACCGTTTGGCACAGCGGTTAAACACAATATAATCAGCACTTGGATAGAGCTGACATGATCACGATGATTTCCTCTCTCACAACGGAACAAAAGCGGGCCACCCTGGACGAGGTGCTGGCCAGCAACACGTTTGCCCGTAGCGAACAGCTAAGAAGCTTTTTGAAATTCATCTGTGAACGGGAAATCGCTGGCCAGGGAAATGAAATCAATGAATATCTGATCGGCGTCGAAGTGATGCGCCGACCTGCCGATTACTCTCCGAATGAAGACGGCGCAGTCCGCAATCGCGCCTATGCGCTCCGCAACAAACTGCAAGAGTTTTATTCGCACGAACATCCGCACGCGCGAATCCGAATTGAATTACCCAAAGGTTCCTACTGCCCGTACTTTATTGAATCCGAATTGCCGCTGGAGTCATCGGAACTATCGTTTGCGCCTGCGGCGTTTCCGGAACCCGTCCAACCTACGCCCACGTCGGAAAACCTTAAAGTTCTTTCCGTTCCGGTCGGCGCGGTTCCCTCTCCCGCTCGATCAAGCTGGCGTTGGTGGGTTGGATTGTTGTTGTTCGTGGGATTGGGCATTTCCGCCCTTCTTTATGGGTGGGTCAAACCGCGAAAATCTGCCTTGGACGAATTTTGGGAGCCGGTGCTGGCCAGTCGCAATCCGGTGTTGATTTGCACGACCCAGCCCGTCGTGTACCAGCTGACCGGACAGGCACGTGCCAGTCTGCTCAGCCGCCAGACGACGCTCGGCGCCGGAAAAGACCCTGGCTACGATTTATTGCCGGAAGAATTGGTACGCGGCGAAGATATTGCGGCCATCACGGATCAATACATGGGCATTGGGACGGCTCATGCAACGGCGCAATTGACGGGATTGTTTACCCGGCTCAACAAATCCAGCCAGATCAAAATTGGCAACGAGGCTTCATTTGCCGATTTGCGCCATTCGCCGGTGGTTTCTGTGGGCGCATTTGGCAATCGCTGGACGATGAGCGTGGCCAATCATTTGCGGTTTGTGTTTGAAGAAAAAAGCATTCATCACCGCTTTATCGTGGATAAGGCGAATCCGAACGTCTCCTGGGGATTTGATGCGCTGCCCATCACGGGCAAAGTGGCCGAAGATTTCGTCATCGTTTCGCGCGTGTTCCAGTCTGAAACCGGACAAATGCTGATTACCGCCGCAGGCATCACCCAATATGGCACGCGCGCAGCAGGCGAGTTTCTGACCAATCCCATGCACCTGGAACAGTTTGCCCGGCAAGCGCCCACGGACTGGCAAACGAAAAATCTCCAAATCGTGTTTTCCGTCAAAATCATAGACAACACCCCTGGCCCGCCTACAATTCTGGCAACGCATTTCTGGTAAGTTCCGAAGTTGATCGGAACTGACAACCGGATTGGCTACCTGCCGGAAGTTTGCTACCTAATGATGAAAGAAGAAATTCGCGCCCAATTTGCCGAACTCATCGCCCGCGATGAAGACCGACTGGAACTGGATCGCGCCGCGCTGCTGATTGCTGCGGAACAATATCCCAATCTGGACATCGAAGAATATCTTTCGTTGTTGGATGCGTTTGGCGAACAGGCTCGGGCGCGCGATGATTTTTTTGCCGATCCACTGACGCGGATTATGCGGCTCGGCAATTTGTTGTTTGACGATTTGGGCTTTCGCGGCAACGCTGAAAATTATTACGACGTGCGAAACAGTTTTTTGAACGACGTGATTGAGCGGCGCACCGGAATCCCCATTACGCTGTCCGTGTTGATGATCGAAGTGGCTCGGCGAATCGGGTTGAAACTGTTTGGCGTGGGAATGCCCGGCCATTTTTTGGTCAAGTACGTGGACGACGAACAGGAAATTTTCGTGGATGCCTTTCACGGCGGACGCATCGTGGACGAAGACCGTTGCCGCCAATTGATCGAAGAAATGTACGGCGGACGCATGCCATTTTCGACGACCTTTCTGCACGCCGTCAGCAAAAAACAAATCCTGGCCCGGATGCTGCAAAATCTGAAAGGCATTTATGCCAAGGCCAACGACCATTTCAAATTGCTGGGCATGACGGAACGGGCATTGCTGATCAACCCGGATTCCACGACTGAAATTCGGGATCGGGCCTTGGCCTGTTTTGCGTTGGGAAAATACGCCGAAGCTCGCACAGGTTTTGAAAGCTACCTGCGTCAAGAGCCGGACGCCGATGATGTCGCCAAAATCAAATCGTTGTTGACGCAATTGCGACAACGGCAGGCTCAGTTGAATTGAGAGAATCCCTTGCTTGCGCGAAGCGCGACTGACACAAAAAGAAAGCCGCAGAGCAACTCGGAAGTTGATCTGCGGCTTTTGCGGTTTTCACCTGTTGCCAGATTTATTGGCAGTGGTTGTTCGGATCGTTGCCGTTGATCAGCAACAACACAGCAGAAATTCTAGCCATGTCGTCCGAACGGTTATCTATGATGGAGAGTCTGGCCTGATTCAACAGGTCTTTGATCGAGGAAGTCCTGGTCAGAACCACTCCGTTGTCCAAACGCACCGGATCGAAGGTGATGCCGTAACAGGCAAGCGGGCTGTTCATCACCCCCGGATTGCTGCCAGCATTCACCGCCGCCAGACTGATTTGGGTGGCAACGTATTGCTGGTTGAGCATCGCCAGCGGCGAAGTGCCTCCGCGCAAAGCCCGTCGCACGTCAATCAGGTTGTTCTGGATCGAAACCGTATTGTTGAAATTCACGCCGCCGATGATGACATCACCATTCGGCAACCGGTTGATGTTGATCACATAAAACGCCGCCGACTGCATACAAGTCGTCTGGCAACTTAACGACGTAATCGCAAATGCCAGCGTGTTCGATGCGCCGCCGCCCGGAGCCGGATTGACGACCGCAATGTCAACCGTGCCTGCGTTGGCGACATCGGCAGCGGTGAGTTGCGCGCGAAGCTCAGTCGGACTGACGAACACCGTCGGACGCGGGCTGCCACCAAAGGTAACAACCGCTCCAGGAGCGAAATTCGCTCCTGTAACCGTCAGCGTAAAGTCAGAATCACCGGCAATTGCTGAACTCGGATTGATGCTGACCAAAGTCGGCACCGGATTCGGCGTGGAACTGATCGTCAGGGTCAGGCCGTTTGACGTGCCGCCGCCCGGCGAAGGATTGACTACTGTCACCGTCGCCGAACCGACATTGGCCACATCCGCAGGATTCACCTGAACAAACAATTGGGACGCGCTGAAGAACACCGTCTGGCGCGGACTGCCGTTGATGTTGGCGACTGCGCCCGGAACGAAATTCGAACCGTTGATCGTCAGCGTAAAGCCGGGACTACCCACCGCAACGACGGATGGAATCAATCCTGTCAGCGCAGGCACTGGATTCGGCGGATTGATCGTGAAGCTAAGCGGAGTTGACGAACCTCCACCCGGAGACGGATTGGTCACCGTAACGACCGCCACTCCCTGATTGGCAACGTCGGCAGCGGTGATTTGCGCGCGAAGCTCAAGACCGCTGACAAACACCGTTGGGCGCGGGCTGCCGTTCCAGTTCACCACCGCATTCGGCACGAAGTTTTCGCCACCGACTACCAGCGTAAACGATGCGCTGCCCGCAATGGTCGAATTCGGCGTCAAATTCAAAAGAATCGGCGCCGGGTTCGGTTGCGAAGTGATGCGGAAGATGCGCGGAGCCGACGTGCCTCCGCCCGGAGCCGGGTTGAGAACCGTGATCGTCACATTGGCCGCCACTGCCAAATCAGCCGACGACACAGGAATCGTCAGTTGAGCCGTGTTGACGAAGGTGGTTGGGCGAGCCGTGCCGTTCCACAAAACCACTGATCCCGGAACGAAGCCCGCACCATTCAGCGTCAACGTGAATGCCTGGCTGCCGACCGAAACTGCGTTCGGCACAAGCTCCGTCAATTCGGGAACCGGATTGTTGACCGGAAGCGGCACGATGTTCGATGTGCCTCCGCCCGGCGCGATGTTGAACACCGTGATGTTCAACACGCCGCTGGCCAAAATATCCGAAGCCAGAATTGTCGCCGCCAATTGATTGCCGTTCAGGAACGTCGTCTGACGATCAGCGCCATTCACGCGCACGACCGAACCGTTGACGAATCCGTTGCCGCTCACCGACAGCACAAAGCCTGGGCCAGCAGCCAGCACGGATGACGGACTTAAACCGGTGATGGAAGGAGCAGGATTCACAATGGAGAACGTCGCCGCATTGGAAACGCCTCCGCCCGGCGCAGGATTGAACACCACAACCGGAACTGAACCTCCACCAGCAATCAAATTGCCGGGAACTTGAGCATTCAATTGCGAAGCGGTGACCAGCGTCGTTGGCACATCAACTCCGTTGAATCTGACCACCGAATTAGAAACGAAGTTGACGCCATTGATCACCAGCATAAGACTGCCACTGCCAGCCGGAGCCGAATCCGGGCTAATGCTGGTGATGCGCGGGACAGGATTGATGACCGTCAGTGTTTGCGGACCGGATGTGCCACCGCCCGGACCAGGATTGAAGACGTTGATAGCCAATGACGCCGCAGCCGCAATATCCGAAGCCGGAATTTGCACAGCCAGAGTCGTGTCGGAAACAAAGTCCGTCGGACGATCCTGATTGTTGACGCGCACAATGGAACCGTTGACGAAACTGGTTCCGGTGACCACCAGCGTAAAGCCGGATGCGCCAGCCGACACTGTCGCCGGGCTGATCGAATTCAGGCGCGGAATCGGGTTCCGCGGACGAACCGGCAAGCCAACCGTGTTCGACGAACCACCTCCCGGCGGCGGGCTGACCACTTGAATGTTCAGCGTCGTCGGATTGGCCAATTCGGCATTCGTCAATTGGATCGTCAACTGAGTGTTGTTAACGAATGTGGTAATGCGCGGAGCGCCGTTAACCGTCACCTGAGAACCGATGACGAAACCGGTTCCAATCACAGTCAATTGCTGACCGGAACTGCCTTCGGCAATTGCGGTGGGTTGCAACGAGGTGATGGACGGAATCGGGTTAATGACCGTCAAGGTGACTTCGTTGGATGTGCCTCCGCCCGGCGCAGGCGACACCACACGGATCGTCGGCCCATTTGCGCCCGCAACATCTTCGGCCAGAATTTGCGCCGTCAACTGCGTCGCGCTGACAAACGTCGTCACGCGATTCGCGCCGTTGAATTGCACGACCGATCCGTTGACGAATCCAGTGCCGTTCACCGTCAGCACAAACGCTCCGGTTCCTGCGCCCACCGTATTCGGATTAATTGTCGTAATCACCGGCACAGGATTGGGCGGAGCATTGATGGCAAACGTCAGCGTATTCGATTCCCCGCCGCCAGCCGGTGGGGTGTAAACGGTGACCAGCGCATTGCCGACGGCCGCCAAATCCGCCGTCGTGATTTGTGCTTTCAACTGCGTGCTGTTCACAAAAGTCGTCGCGCGCGGTTGCCCGTTCCAGCGAACAACCGAATCCGACACGAAGTTGGTTCCAGTAACGATCAAATCAAGGCCTTGCGTACCTGCCAGAGCCTTGTCCGGGCTGAGCACCGTAATGCGTGGCACCGGACGCGACAGCGGATTGATCGTGAAGGTTACGGCGTTCGATGTGCCGCCGCCCGGAGAAGGACTGAACACCGTGACCGTCGCGGTTCCGGCATTGGCGATGTCCGAAGCGGGAATTTGCGCCGTCAGTTCGGTCACGCTGACAAACCCCGTCGTGCGATCCACGCCGTTCCAACGAACGACCGAACCTGGTGCAAAGTTGGTTCCGGTCACATTCAATTGGAAGGCTATGCCGCCAGCAACCGCCGAACTCGGACTGAGCAAGGTGATGATGGGCGGAGCGAAGGTGATGGTCAGCGCAGCAACATTCGACGTGCCTCCGGATGGAGCCGGATTGAAAACGGTGATTGACGCCGTGCCGCCGTTGATGATGTCTCCGGTCTGAATTGTCGCGCGAAGTTCGGTCGCCGAAACATACGTCGTTGCCCGGTCAGCATTGTTGAAACGAACCACAGACGATTGCACAAAGCCTGTGCCTGTCACCGTCAGCGTGAAGTTTCCGCCACCGGACATGACCGTGTTGGGATTGAGCGCTGTGATCGCCGGAACAGGATTCGGCGGAACGTTGATCGTCAACAACGCCGAATTCGACGTGCCACCGCCCGGTGAAGGCGTGAGCACTGTAATGCTGACCGTGCCCGGCGTGGCAACGTCATTTGTCGTCACCGCAGCCGTCAATTGTGTGTTGCTGACAAAGGTCGTCGCCAGCGCATTGCCGTTGAAACGGACGACGGAATTTTGCGTGAAGTTCGTTCCGTTGACCGTCAGCGTAAATCCTTGGCTGCCTCCCATTATCGAAGTCGGGTCAATAGAAGTGATGCGCGGAATCGGCGCCGGACTGGCAATCGTGAAATTGACCGTGTTCGAATTGCCGCCGCCAGGGCCCGGATTGACGACGCGAATCGTCGCCGTGCCAGCCGAGGCAATATCCTGAGCCGGAATCTGTGCCGTCAGTTGCGTGCTGTTGATAAACGTCGTGACGCGATTGTTGCCGTTCCACTGAACCGTCGCGCCCGGAACGAAGCTTGTTCCGGTCACGGTCAAGTTGAAGCCTTGGCCTCCAACCGCAGCCGATGTCGGGTTGATTGTGGTGATCGTCGGCGCCGGATTCACGATGTTAATCGTCACCGAATTCGACGTGCCTCCGCTGGGCGCCGGGTTTTGAACCTTGATGCTGATCGTGCCGGTTTCGGCAATGTCCTGAGCCAACAGCGTTACACGCAATTGCGTCAGGCTGACGAATTCCGTAAACCGTTCCGCCGTTACACCATCCACCGTCACGCTAGCAACGGCTCCATTGATCAAGTTGTTTCCCGTCAGCGTTGCGACGAAATTCCCTCCGCCAGCCAACACGCTATTGGGCGTAACGCCGGTCAAGATCGGAGTCTGGCTGATTTGAGGATCCAGCGTGATGGTTCCTGCGGTGAAATTCGTTGGCAACACATTTGCCGTCGCGTCCACAACTTCGCGGGTAATCGGCAGATCGCCAAATCCAATTGTCGTCGAATTGAGCGAACTTGACGCCGGAACGCTGAATGTCAACGTGACGAGTTGGCGCGTGCCGGTGACAAACGTTTGGCCGCTCGAAAGCGCGATGCCGATGCCGACGCGGCCCAGTCCGACTTGCGATGTATTGACGTTCAACGCGGCGCCTTGCGCGTCCGTGCCGATGGTGGCGCGGACAAAGGTCAACTGCGTCGCGTCGAAGTTGGCGGTGAATCCAACGGCATTTTCATTGCCCAGAGAACTCAGCTCCACAACAGCCGTGTTTTCCTGTCCGCGAACAAAGGTCACAGGCACGATGCGAATGCCACGAGCTTGCTGTTGCTCTTCCCCGACAACAGATTCAGTTACCTTTTGAAATGCGGTGCTGGCGTCATCCAACGCCGCGATTGGCGCGCTGGCTCCACCGGCGGCTACGACTGTTTCCAATCCAGAAGCGTAACGCCCGGCCAAAACCCAGTCCGCAATCGTCAACCGCCCATCGCCCAGGGTATTTTTCGGCGCCACATCGGCGCGTTGAAATTCAGCGCCATCGGTGGGTTCATCCAACCCGCTGGCAAATCGTCCCACCTGAACCCAGTCCGCAGTGGAAACCGACCCATTGCCTGTCGGGCGCGGTGTCACATCGCATTCAAATCCGGGAACCACCACCACATTGCCCGCCGCATAAGTTCCGATGACGGAACCTCCGTTGAGATCGGTCATCGTGCGAGCAATCGGGTCGTCCGTAAATTCGACGACAGAAGCGGTCGCGGTGGCTGTCGGTTTGATGTTGAACGTAACTTTGGCAATTTGGCGAGCGCCGCTGTTGAAATGCTGCCCTTGCGGCAAAGAAAGCTGGACGCCCAAACGTCCCAACGCAGCCTGGCTGGAAGTGACATTCAACGTGCCGCCGCCTGCGTCGCTGCCCAGCGAAACCTGCGGGCTGGCCAACAGCGCGGGATCAAACCGCAAACTGAAATTGATCGAGTTTTCGTTGCCTTCGGAATAAAACGAAATCGGAACAGTCACGGGACTGTTTGGCGCAGCGCTGTTGGTCGCAACTCGCATCAGGCGGCTGCCGGGAATGTGCGCTTCCAGCGTGTAAGTCGTCGCGCCCGTCACCGCTGAAACTCCGACCAGATAGCGCCCCGGAACAAGCGCCTGCGCAGTCGTGATGCGTTGAAACACTCCTGCCATTCGGGAATTGCCCAACGATTCCAGGGTATTCGTTCCCGGAACTTCCCTGAACAGATAAAGCGCCGTGTTGGCCTGGCCGTTCGATCCAACCAGAGAAAGGTCGAGCCGGGAACTTTCCGTCAGGTTGACGGCGAACATATCTTCGACCGGATCGGTCTGACCGCCGGGAAAACTGACCGTCGTCGTCGCGGCATCACCAATCGCAACGGAACCGCTGCGCGTGCTGGAAAGCTGCAACAAGGTGGCTTCAGTTGGAGTTTCGTTCGGTTCGACTTCAGGCGGAACTGTGGTGATTGTGAACGGAACCGAATTCGATTGTCCGCCAAGCGTCGGCGGATTGAAGATCGTGACAGGAGTTACGCCAGCTCCTTGAATGTCTTCTGCGGTCAGGAACGCGTTCAACTGAGTGCTGTTGATAAACACCGTCGGGCGCGGCTGGCCATTCCAGCGCATGGTGGATTGTCCATCAAAGAAATTCGTGCCGGTGATCGTCAGCGAAAATGGCCCGGTTCCGGCTCCGGCGGCATCCGGAACGATGCGCGTAATCGTCGGCGGAGGCGGCGCCGAATCCAGCGCAGTCGCCAAGGTATACGTCACCGCTGAACTGTTGCCGGAATGTCCGTCATAGGCTGAAACTCCGATCAGGTACGTTCCTGCATCGAGCGACTGAATCGGCGAAAATCGTTCGGTCGTCGTGCTTCCGTTGGAAACCGCAATCGCGGTCAGGGACAAATTCCCTTCTGTGCCGGTCACTTTGAACAGGAACAAATCCAGGTCCGCCGCCGCGTTGTTGAACGTCAACGTGACATCCACTCGCTGTTTTGTGTTCGGCGGCAAGGTCGGAATGGTGAATTTGAAAAAGTCTTCAATTTTGTCTTTCGGGCCGTTGTTGTAAGAGAACTCATAGGTCGCCGCGTCTCCCAATTTGACCGTCCCGGTTTTGCGCCCCGGCAACTGAATTGGATTCGCGGTGTCAATGGATTCGTTCGGCTCCTGTTCCGGCTCGATTGGCTGGAACAATCCGGTCAGCGAAGCCACAACATGGTTCACCAGATTGGATTTGCCAGCGGCAGACGATGAGGCGCTAACGATTTTTGATTTGACAGCAGAAACACCAATTAACAACACAACGCCCAACACCAGAGCAGTGAGGACAGATTTCATCGCGGTAGTAGATTTATTCGACACGTACTTCATTAGACGTACTCCACCCAACAGTTTGACCGAAAGTGTAAGAAGCTCCCTTGTCTTTCGGGGACTTGATTGGCAATTAACTAGGATTGATTCGGGGATTCGTAAGCAGTTTGCTCAGGGCTTCGCTTCTAAATATTGAGGCCAGGTTTCCCCTTCCGCATAGCTTTGATCGGATAGGGTTGGCCGGACGATTTGGGCAATCTGTGATTCAAAACATGTGTTCTGAAGGAACATCAAGTGCCGGGATAATACAGCCAAAATCTTTGCTGTGCTACGACTAAATAGCTGAAAACGCAAAGATTAAAATTAAAATCCTTCCTCGGCGAATCAATCATTCAGACCACTTGCCAACCCAAAAGCCAGCCGCTACAGTGCCTCCGCTTTTTCGCTTTCCAAGCACACATCAGAATTCAACTTAACAGCAGTTCCGGTCGTCCGCGTGGTTCATTACACAGACTCCACATCGCACAGCGGTCGTTCAACTGTCATTCATCAACCCAGAAAAGGAGATTCTTGATGGCATCTCAAATGTTCAGTACTAAAAGCCCGGATCAGTTACTGCGTGAATCGGAAAATCCAGATCGGCAAATGAAACGCACGCTAACGGCCTTTGACCTGACCGCCTTGGGCATTGGAGCGATCGTTGGCGCCGGAATTTTTTCGCTGGTCGGAACGGCTTCCGCCGGTGAGACCTTTGCCAGCAGGATCAAAACGCCGCTGATGAACTTCATTGTTGCCGGTCTGACGGGATCGGACGTGCAACTCGGAAGACCGGGCGCAGGTCCGGCCCTTGTGATTTCATTAATACTAGCTGCGGTTGCCTGCGCCTTTGCAGCTTTTTGTTATGCCGAGCTGGCTTCGATGATTCCGGTGTCCGGCAGCGCCTATACTTATTCTTATGCCACGCTCGGAGAAATCTTCGCCTGGGTCATCGGCTGGGACCTGATTTTGGAGTATGCCGTGGGCAATATGGCCGTCGCCGTCAGTTGGTCCGGCTACTTCATCAAGCTGCTTTATGCGTTGTTCGGATTGAGGTTACCGCTTTGGCTGGTGTCGGATCACACAACTGCTGCGGCAATGATCAAAGAAAACAGCGAAAATCTTCAGTACTACTCTTCAACCGCGCTGCCGCACATCAGCGGGATGGAAATCTCGGTGAATCTGCCCGCTTTATTAATTGTGCTGCTGCTGACGGTTTTGTTGGTGTATGGAATTCAGGAAAGCGCCCGTGCCAACACAATTGCGGTCATTATTAAAACCGCTGTGCTGATTTTTTTCATCGCTTTCGGAGCTTTTTACGTCAGCCCGACAAACTGGACTCCATTCAACCCGAACGGCGTTTCCGGAATTATGACTGGATCGGCCATCATCTTTTTCGCGTTTATCGGCTTCGACGCAGTTTCGACCACTGCCGAGGAAGCCAAAAACCCGAAACGCGACCTGCCAATTGGAATTATCGCCAGTCTGGTGATCTGCACGATCCTTTATGTGCTGGTGGCCGGAGTCATGACCGGTCTGAAGCATTATTCGACCTTTGCCGGTGACGCGTCGCCGATTGCTTCCGCCATCGCCGTTATCAATAAGCCCTGGTTGCAAGCATTGATCAGCGCCGGAGCCTTGGCGGGTTCGACTTCCGTGTTGCTGGTGTTTCAACTGGGACAGCCCAGAATTTTTATGGCAATGGGCCGAGACGGATTGTTGCCGGAATATTTTTCCAAGATTCACCCGAAATTCCGCACTCCCCACATCACGACCATTTGGACTGGCGTTGTCGTTGGCCTTGTCGCGATGGTGACGGACATCGGTTCACTGGCCGACCTGACCAACATCGGAACTCTGTTCGCGTTTATTCTAGTTTGTTTCGGAGTCATCGCGCTCCGAAAGACTCAACCGAACCGCGAACGTTCGTTCCGCGTTCCAATGGTTCCTGCCTTCCCGATTATCGGCGCGGTTTTCTGTTTGGTCTTGATGCTAAGTTTGCCAATCGAAACCTGGTACAGGTTCGTGGTCTGGCTGGTAATTGGGTTGCTGATTTATTTCCTGTACGGAATCACCCACAGCAAAATGCGCAGTCAGGCGTCGTAGCCAAAACGGCGAGGGAAATTCTTGAATTGTCCCCCGCCGTTTTCTTAACTTTCCCAGCCGTATTTCCCGATTAATTTTACGAACTGGCAAGCGCCGAAATCTTCAGTCGTCGAACCGTCTTCGGTTCGAGTGACACGGATCAGGCGCTGTTCTTTTTCCGAGCCAATGGGAATTACCAGATGACCGCCGACCGCCAATTGATCCACCAGCGGTTTGGGAATTTCCGGCGAAGCCGCCGCAACCAGAATTCCTTTGTACGGCGCAAACTCGCTCCAGCCGTACGTGCCATCAAAACATTTGACCGTCGCGTTGTTGATGCCAAGTTGCTGCAACAAATCCTGCGCACGGCGAGCCAGTTCCGGCAATCGTTCCAGCGCGAAAACTTGCCCGGCGACTTGGGATAGCACAGCGGTTTGATACCCGGACCCTGCGCCGATTTCCAGAACGCGGTCATGTTTCGTAACTTCCAGCAATTCGGTTTCTCGCGCGACGATAAAGGGTTGAGAAATCGTCTGGCCGAAATCTATCGGCAAGGCGTGATCGCCGTAAGCGTGCCCGCGCATCGGTTCCAGCACGAACAAATGGCGGGGAAGCTTTCCGATCGCTGCCAACACGCGTTCATCACGAATGCGGTAATGTTTTCGCAATCGTTCGACCATATCGGCTCGTTCGCGAGCAAAAGCAGGAGTATCAAATCCGTTGCGGCCGTTTGAGATCATGAGGCTTCCGTTTGGCTAAATACTTCCCCAGGTTTTTAGATGATCGAGCAGCTTGTAATCCGTCAGATCAGTTCTCAGCGGAGTAATCGAAACCAGTCCGTCGGCAATCGCCGTAAAATCATTGTACGGATCTTGATGCGCAGAGACTTTCTGCACGCCGATCCAATAATAACTCTTCCCGCGCGGATCAACCCCTTCCAGAATGTTCGACACCGATGAAGCTGAGCCTTGATGCGTGAAGCGCGACCCGCGAATTTCTCCGGGCGGCACATTGACGTTCAGAATCGTTCCTTTGGGCAACCCTTCTTTCAAAACGCGCTCAGTCAATTTAGCGGCAAAGTTCGCTGCGTGAGAAAAATCACCGTCGCGCGCAGTCAAACTGACAGCAATGCCTGGCAGTTTGAAAATCGAAGCTTCGAGCGCCCCCGCCACCGTGCCCGAATACGTCACATCATCGCCGAGATTGGCTCCGTGGTTGATGCCGGAAACAACGATGTCAGGGCGTTCGGGCAGGATTTTGGTCATTGCCAGCAACACGCAATCGGTCGGCGTTCCGTCCAAAGAATATCTTCGCTCTCCAAGCTGCCGCACGCGCAACGGTCTGGTCAGCGTAATCGAATGTGCAGTCGCGCTTTGTTCCGAAGCCGGAGCGACTACGGTCACTTCACCTACCGATTCCAAGGCTTCGACCAAAACAGCAATGCCTTCGGAAAAATATCCGTCGTCGTTGGTGACTAAAATTTTGGGTTTCATTGCGGATGTTCTCTTTCACCAAAAATGCTGAAGGAAACGAAATCTTCCCCCATTGCCGAATGTAAGGCAAAGGCCTTGAGAGAATTTGCCACACTGCTCTTGCCCATGCTTCTTTTCCGCCAAGTCTTTATAATCCTCTGCGTTTATGACTGCACCAAGTTTCGACCAGAACAATTCATCATCACCCGATCCGTCCCGAGTTCGCCGCATCGTCGTCACGGTCGTTCTGATCGTTGCCGCTTCAATTCTGGCTGCCTGGTTGCTGTATGCGCTGCGGTTGGTGGTTTTGCTGCTCGCCTTCACGGTAATTTTTTGCTACCTGATCGCGCCGCTGGTGGATTTTGTCGAACGCCCGTTCCAGCTCAGCTGGAAACTGCCGCGCGGATTGGCGATTTTCATCGTCTATCTGGTGTTCATTGTCGCAATCGTTTTGGCTGCGGATTATTTGGTTCCTCGCCTGTCGGATCAGATCAGTTCGTTTTCAGATAATTTTCCGGCCTATGCCCAGCAACTGGATCAATACGTGAAGTCGGTGGATAAATTGCCCAATCGGTATCGGTTGCCGCAAAGCTGGCGGCAATCGTTGTCGGACTGGCTGCTCATCACCAAGCAAGGCATCTTCGAATGGATGAAAGCGACAGTGGGACGAACATTTCAACTAGCGCTGTTTCTGCCGCTTGTCATTCTGATTCCGATCATAGGGTTTTTCTTTCTGAAAGACGCGAAAACCATCAGCAACAGATTTCTGGCGTCAATGCCCGAAGCCGACCTGCGTTACCGGCTGACAATCTTTTTGAGCGATGTCAGCCAGACTCTGGCCGGATACATTCGCTCGCAAGTGATTGCCTGTATTTTGGTTGGCACAATCGAGGGACTGGGGTTGTGGTTGCTGGGGGTGTCTTACCCGCTGGTTTTTGCCGTCGCCGCAGCCATACTGGAATTCTTTCCCTTGGTTGGACCGCTGACGTTGGGCATTGCGGCGATCACCGTCGTGAACTTGAACTCAGTGCAAAGCGCCCTGGTCGTAGCCGGTTTTCTAATCGTTTTCCGAATCATTCACGATTACCTGATTTATCCCAGGCTGGTCAGCGCTGAAGTGGAAATTCATCCTGTCGCAGTGATTCTGGCAGTAATTTGCGGCGCTGAATTAGGCGGAGTTGTTGGCATTTTCCTGGCGGTTCCGGTCGTTGCGCTGTTGATTGTTTGTTTGCGACATTGGCGCGATCTGGCGATATCTGGGATTCAAGATCGCATTTCCATCATCGAAAAACTGCCACCGGAACTGGTTCATTCAACTCGACCGGATTGACATGGGGTCGCCTAAAATCAAAAAGGGATGCCGCGAAAGCATCCCTTTTTGATTTTAGTACACCCGTCGCGATTCGAACGCGAGACCTTCAGCTCCGGAGGCTGACGCTCTATCCAGCTGAGCTACGGGTGCGAAGCGCAGCCAAAATACACCAAGCCCCTAGAGCGGTCAATTCACGCTTCCCGCGCCAAACTTGACAGCTTCGCAGACACTGTCTTACCGTCGCGGCCGTTGCCTCTGCAGAACCTCCATCAAAGAAAACCCCTGATCAAATTTATGAGCAACCAACGAAAAGAAAACCCAAAGTCTGGCGCGAAGCCAATTGCCGCGAAACAACAGCTTGCACGTCGCAGTTTCATTTTTATGGGCACAGGCGCTTTGGCCGCAATCGGAGTCGGAGCCGCAGGATACAAACTTGGCTGGTTTGGCAGCGGAGCTTCCTACGATTCCGCCCTGGCCGCAGCCAACGAGATGCTGGAAACACGAGCGCGAGAAATCGGCAACGCTTCGGTCTTGATTCACGCCATTCGCGGATTCGGAAAAGGCTTCAAACTCGCCGACGGTTCAAGTGCGGTCGAACATTTGTGTTCGCGCTACGCGGCGGACAAAGAAGTCGGCGGCAAACGTTACGTGTATTTCAAACGCGACGCCGAAGTTCACGAAAACAGCTTTCTGAAAACCTTCCTCGAAGCTGGAGTCAGCAACGATCAACCAATCTCTGTTGGCGGCAACCGCTACACGTTGGCTGATTTGGCCGAAAGCGGCAAAGCGTTGTTTCGCTGCGACCCGCAGGATTTGTTCAAGTTTGACGCGACTGAATTTCGCTACGATCCGGTTTACAAAGAACCGCCGGGTCAACCTTCCGGTGGACGCGGCGAACTGGTTCACGAACATTTGCCTTGGGGATTGATCGCCTTTTCGATTTTGATGAAGCCGGACGCGGCAACCTGGACGAACGCTTACGGCGAACCGATCAGCTTGCCCACTGTCGCTGACCGCAGCCTGGCGGAATACGAAACGACCTGCGCGCTGGGCGAACGCGAATTGAAAGCCGAACACGCAGCGCCCGCCAATTTCCGCGAAGCGATCAAAAAATACAGTTGCTTCGGGCTGCATTCGGTTTACGGCTATTTGTCGCTGGTCAATCACGGGTACACCAACAACGGTTTGCCGGAACGCGTCAATCGTGTGCTGGATTTGGTGACATACCGGCTGAAAGGCGACGCCGAAGCCATCACCGCCGAATATGCCGCCGCAGGGCAAAGCGCTCCCGCCGATCAGGTGGAAGCCTTTCGATTGCGCGCGCTGGTCAAACATTACGGTCACGCGTTTGAAGCAATCAATTACGCCAAACTGCACAAACTGACGACGTTCAACGCCGACCAGCAGCGGCGCATTGGCGAAGGCGAAGCCGCGTTTTACGACAGCCTGGTCAAACTTCACGGCCTGGATTGGGGAATGATGAAATCGAAGCTCGGCGAAAAATTCGTCAGCGACATTGTCATCGCCGTCGGCCATGCCGTGCGCGCGTTGAAGCTGTTGACGCCCCAAAATCCTGACACGCTTGCTTGATGAGATTAGGAGATAAGAGTTGGTGCGTTGGTCACCGAATGGGTAGTTTATGGTTTATCGAATTTGTCACGCCGTATTTTTCAGCCTCTTCGTGTTCACAGGAGCAACGGCTCAAACGTCGTCCTCCTCAACTCCCATTCGTGTGTTGCCGTTTTACGAACAATGCAAAACGTTAAGTGACACGAACGCAACCGCTCCCAACGCCATTGCGGACTTAAAAGCCAAAGACTCTCAAACGCGCATCAAAGCCGCTGAAACCCTGGCGAAGTCGTGTGATTCGCGAGCGACGGCGGCGTTGCTGGCCGCGACCAAAGATGAGGAAGTCAGCGTCAAAGTCGCCGCCGTCGAAGCGTTGGGAAAGCTTGGCGATCAGGAAGCAATTGATCCATTGATCGAACTGATCGAAGGCGCGGATTGGCAAGTGCGAATGGCGTTGGTGCGAACGCTGGCGTCGTTTCAGGTGTACCGGTCAAACAATGCCGTGCTGAATGCGCTGACCAATCCCGGCGACAAAAAGATCACCGAAGAAAGCGATCTGCGTGTTCGCTGCTTTGGAATTCTGATGGTGAATCAAATGCGCGACGTTCGCTTTTCGCGCAAAGCCATCGGCTTTCTGTTCACGTTCCAGGAACATCAACTTCCTGAGTTTCGCCGCATTGCCGAAGAAACGGGGTTGGAGTTGCGGGCTACGCGCAATGGGTTTCACGAACTGGCTGGCATTTTGAAACAACACAACTTCCCGGAATTTCGCCGCAAAGCCGCGTACTGGCTGGGCAAGTTTTCCACCGACGAAGCTCGCGCCGTGTTGGAAGATGCCGCCGCCAATGACCGCGACCCCAGCGTCAAACAGGCAGCCACGAGTGCATTGGCAGCCATGAAACAATAGACAGGAAGATGCGGGATTTGATGAAAAACAAAGCTCTGGCAATTCTTTCTGGCGCGTTTACCCTGCTGTCAGCGTTGGGATGCTATTGGTTGATCAGCAGTAACACCGCTTTCACGCAAAGCTCCAGTCAGGCCACAGTGTTTGAGTTTCCCAAAGCCGAGGGATACATCAATGACTTTGGCAAGCTTCTGACGGACGAAGAAGAAAAATCACTTTCAAAAATTGCTGCTGACTTCGAGCAACGGACAACCACACAGATCGCCGTTGTGACCGTTGAAACGACCCGCCCCTTTGCAAGTACCGAAGCGTATGCAACCAAACTGTTCAACACTTGGGGAATTGGGCAAAAGGATAAAAACAATGGAGTGCTGCTGTTAATCGTTATCGAGGAACACACAGTCAGAATCGAAGTTGGGCTGGGGCTGGAGAAGTCGCTTCCCAACGATAAATGCAAAGAGATTTTGCAAACGATCGTCACGCCTCGGCTCAAAGAAAAAGCTTTTTACGAAGCCGCAAAGAACGGTATGCAAGCCATCATTAATGAACTTGAAAAACAATAACGTCACCTGACCGATATGGATTCTATAAAGCTCGAAATCTATCGTTCCCTGTATACCTCCGTTGCGGAAGAGATGGGCGTCAGTCTGCGCCGGACGGCGTTTTCGCCAAACATTAAAGAGCGGCGCGATTATTCCTGCGCGGTGTTCGACCGCCGAGGCCGCATCATCGCTCAAGGCGATCACATGCCCGTGCATCTGGGTTCGATGCCGATGTCGGTCAAAGCCGCTATTGAAACTTGTCCGATGCAACCCGGCGATGTCGTCGTGCTGAATGACCCTTATGCCGGAGGAACTCATTTGCCGGACGTGACGATGGTCGCGCCGGTGTTTGCGACAGAAAGACGGAGGGAAAGAGGGAAAGAGGAAAAGAAGGAAAGAGATGTTGAAAGGCAAGTGGAGCAGTCATCTGCCAATCTCTCTATCCCTTCGTCTCTCCATCCCTCAATCTCTCCTTCGCCTCGTCTTCTTTTCTTCGTGGCGAACCGCGCTCACCACGCGGACATCGGCGGAGCGACGCCGGGTTCGATGGGAACGGCGACGGAAATTTATCAGGAAGGCATTCGCATTCCGCCGATTCGCATCGTTCGCGAAGGCGAGCTGGATCGAGAAGTATTCAACTTGTTGCTGGCGAACGTGCGCGGGCGCGAAGAGCGCGAAGGCGATTTCGCTGCGCAGCTTGGCGCGCTGAAAGTCGGCAGCGAGCGGTTGCTGGAAATGGTCGAACGCTATGGCTTTGCCGAAGCCGACGAATACGCCGGGCACATGGTGGATTACGCTGCGCGCCGAGTTCGTCGCACTTTGGAAGCGTTGCCGGATGGGATTTACGAAGCCGAAGATTTTCTGGATGACGACGGCGAATCTGACAAACCCGTTCGCATTGCCGTCAAGATTGAAATTACCGGCGACCGCGCGCGCGTAGATTTCACAGGAAGCTCCAAGCAGGTTCGCGGCCCAATCAACGCCGTCGAAGCCATTGCGGTGTCGGCGGTCTATTACGTGTTCCGTTGTCTGATTGCCGGAGACGTTCCGGCCAGCGCGGGAATCATCGAACCGATTGAAGTCATCGCTCCCGCCGGAACCATCGTCAACGCGGTGCATCCCGCGCCGGTTGCGGGCGGCAATGTCGAAACGTCTCAGCGCATTGTGGATGTATTGCTGAAAGCTCTGTCGCAAGCTGCGCCGCATCTGATCCCCGCAGCGTCGCAAGGGACGATGAACAATCTGACCATCGGCGGCTGGGACGCGCGCACAGGCAAGGAGTTCGCGTATTACGAAACGGTTTGCGGTGGAATGGGAGCGCGGCCAACAGAAGACGGAATTTCAGCCGTTCACACGCACATGACCAATTCGCTGAACACCCCGATTGAAGCGCTGGAATATGCGTACCCACTTCGCGTTCGACGGTACGCCATTCGCCGAAACTCCGGCGGTCGCGGACACACTCGTGGAGGCAACGGCGCAATCCGCGAAATCGAATTGCTGACCGATGCCAAAGTGTCTCTGCTGTCAGACCGCCGAAAACTTGCGCCTTACGGCTTGCACGGCGGCGAAAACGGCAAACGTGGCCTGACTTACCTGGTTCCAGTCGCGCAAAAAACCAAAAAGAAAAAACTGCCTGCCAAATTTTCCATCTCGGCCAGCGCGGGCGACCGCATCGTAATCGAAACTCCGGGCGGCGGCGGATGCGGCTCGGAATAATCCCAATCTCGTCGTGTCTATTCTCCAAATAAAAAGCGCAGCGGCCATCGAGTAACCGCTGCGTTGAAAGTTGTGGACTGACGAGTTAGAGCTATGCGATCAAACTTGCGCCCTTTCAAAACACAGATGGTAAGGATCAATAAACAAATGATCGTGAACATTGGCCACGCCTGGGGTGTGACTGATTGCGCCTAAAATGGCTTTCTTTTCTTCCCAGGAATTGACTGCTCCGGTCAGGGTCACCTGCCCTGCGGCAACGTTGACTGTGATGCGATCCGCTTCGCGATCAGCGCGGCGTTCCAGAACGTCTTCGATCAGAAACTTGATGCGCTCCGGTTCCACCGGCAATGAAACCTGGATTTCGTTGGTGACGCCGCGCACACCGGGCAACTGTGAAACGATCCGTTCGGCATCCACACGTTCCCGGTAATATTCCGCGTCGCCTTCCAACGTCACCCACCCGTTGGCAACAGTCGAATGAATGTTGTCCGCCAGAACCAGAACATTCCATTCCAACGCGTGACGGACAGCCTTGGCAATTTCTTCGTCCGAACGATGCAGACTTCCGGGAATGTGAACTTCGATGTTATTCACCACATCCAGCACACCTTTCACCCGGTGAGAAGCTTGTTGTGCAGCCAGCTTTTTGGCATAGCTATCCACGTTGCCACTTAGAGTCACAACTCCCCGATGAACCGTGACTCCAATTTCAGTTTGTTTTACTCGCGAATCCCAGCCGAGCTGGAATATCACTTCACTTTGGAGTTCATCGTCTGATTTGTACGTCATGGCTTTCACCTCTTCAGAAGAAAGAAAACAACCTTGCCGGGTTGTCCGTTAATTTCAGGAACTGCCTGGCAGCAAACGCACAACCGCGGCGGATTGTTTTAGATTCACCATCAGACCGATTTGATTTCAATTCCGACCGGCTGGCGAACAGGCATCTTGGGCAGTGCGATTTCCAGCAAACCATCTTTTAAGTTGGCAGTTACTTTGTCTGTTTCAACTTCAGCGGGAAGTTTGAACGAGCGGCAAAACTGATTGGTTCGCCGTTCACTGAACACAACTTTCTCAGATGTTTCTTCGGTCTTTTGTTCTGTGTTGCCTTCCACAATCAACCGTTTGGGTTCGACACTGATTTTGATTTCGTTCGCTTTGAAACCGGGGACTTCAACTTGAACCGAAACCTGCGTTTCATCTTCTTTCATCGTCGCTGGCACGTAACGCATAAATTCCGATTCCGCGCGGAACCAGTCTTCCAGTTCGTAGCCAAACTGGCGGCCACGGTCTTCAAAAAATTCGTACGCACGATGAGCGATGGATTTGGTCATCTCTTCCATGCGATTGATCAATTTTTCAGCTTCGACAAAGATCGGTTTTTCAGTTGGTTTCGTCGGTTCTAGTGCTTGTTGGGGTTTCATAGTCTTCACCTCCTTGTTCAGAAATTGTCTTCCCTTCCCATTTGATTCTTTCACCGAATAGCCAACCAGCAACAGCTATGCCAGCAGAGATCCCCTGCTCAAATGGCGTTTTAGCCGTAGTTTTTGGGTGAATTTCACCGCGCCTGCCCGATAAGTTGGGAAATTCCCGCGCAGTTTGGCTGAGCTGGCCAGCTCAGCCAAACTGCGTAGGCTTCAGATTAGAGATGAATTCCGGAGGGTTTATAGCTATCCCTGGCGATGGCGACGGTTCTGCGCCCACGGATCGTCGAATTCCAGGTTGTCATGCAGCGCTTCGGTGACTGGGTGAAGCATGTGCTGAACAGCGGGCAGCGCGCTTTGTTCAAATTCCTGCGGCGAGCCGAAAAATGCGATGCGGCCTTCTTCCAATAGCATGACGCGAGTTCCGGTCATAGGTTCGGATGGGACAACGGAACTCCCATGCTCATCACCTTGCGCGCGGTTGTTGGCAAGGTAGGAAATTTCGTACAGCATTTTGGTAACGTATAGCGACGAGATGCCATGCAAATCGCGCGCGCGGATCACCAAATCCATCACGTGCTGGGCATTGATCGGGTCCAATCCGGCAGTCGGTTCGTCGTACAACATGATTTTGGGCCAGCCGACCATCGCCCGCGCCAATTCCAATCGCCGTTTCATTCCGCCGGAAAGTTCTTCGGCCTTTTTTTCCAATTCGTTTTGCAAGCCGACAAACGTCAGCACTTCCAGCACGGATTTTTCGATTTCCGCTTCCGGCCATTCCTGATCGGTTACTCGGTACGCAGCGTTTTCGTAAACCGTTTGCCCGGTAAATAGAGCGTTTTCCTGAAACACCATTCCCATCAATCCGCGCCGCACTGTCAGCAACTCGGTTTCTTCCAGATGAGTAATGTTCGTTCCGTTGATCCAGATTTCGCCTTCGTCCGCGCGCAAAAACCCCAGCGCCAGTCGCAATAAAACAGACTTGCCAGATTGCGAATCTCCCGTGACGCAAATCATCTCGCCCGGATACAGCGTGAAGCTGATCTGTTTGAGCGCCTGCAAATCATCAAAGCTGATCGAAACGTTGCGAAATTCGATGGCCGGAACAGATTCGTTCATCCAAACTCCTTTTTTACCATTCACCGGTTCGATCCCAGGCAAAGGCTTTCAACTTTTCAAGCAATTCCGCCGACAGCTTTCGGCCATCGGAACAAGCAATGTTCGATTCCACGTGTTTGATCGTGCGCATTCCCGGAATCACTGTGGTGACGGCATCGTGGCTGAGCGTGAATCGCAACGCGAGTTCCGGCAAACTGGCGGCTTCTGCGCCAAGCAATTCTTTCAGCTTTTCAACACGATCAAACACTTTCTGTTTGCGGTCGCCACGGAAAAACCACGAACGAAAATCGTCTTCGGGAAACACCGTGTCGGGTTTGATGGCTCCGGTCAATCCGCCTTCGTCAAACGGCACGCGAGCCAGAACGCCGACATTCAGTTCCTGACAAACGGGATATAGTTCGTCGTTCGGCGCTTGTTCGAAGATGTTGTAAATCACCTGCACGGCGTCAATGTAACCGGTGCGCAACGCTTTGATCGCATTTGCCGGCTGGTAATCGTTGATCGAAATGCCGAAGTGGCTGACTTTGCCTTGCTGGCGAAGCTTGGAAATCGCTTCGATCCATTCTGTCCGTTCGACCCAGTCGTCGTGCCAGACGTGGAATTGTTGCAGATCAATTCGTTCGACGCCCAAATTGCGCAAACTCTTTTCCGTGGATTCGATGATGTAATCCGCCGGAAACACTTCTTCGAGCGGAACAGGTTGGGCAGGCCATTGTAAATTCATCGGAGGAATTTTTGTGGCGACGAAAATTCGTTCTTTGCGTGAACGGACGACTTCGCCGACCAGCCGTTCGCTGTGCCCTCGGCCGTAAGCCAGCGCTGTGTCAATGAAGTTCAATCCTTGATCAATAGATAAATTCAGCGCGCGCCGCGCTTCGTCGTCATCGCCGCCCGTCCATTGAACGCCGCCGATGCCCCACGCGCCGTACCCGACTTCTGACACGTTGATGCCTGTTCTGCCCAAAGTTCGATAGTTCATGAATTCTCCCGTTGTGTGGTATCAAGTCGCCGCGATTTACTCACTCCACAGATTGAACTGTCAAGCTTCAAGGAGGTCACCGTTTTGCACACACACGATCTGCTTAAACTTATCGGCGTGGTTATCATCGTCATTGGCATTGCATTGAAGTTGCGAACGACACTGGTTGTCGTTGTCGCCGCTTTGGCAACGGGGTTAGTGGCTGGATTGCCGCTGTTTTCCCAGGAAGGTGTTTTTCAATCTCTGCCGCTGCTGACCAAGTCCGGACAAACCGGAATTATCAACACGCTGGGCAAAGCCTTTGCCGACAATCGGCTGATGACACTATTCATCATCACGCTTCCGGCGATTGGTTTGTGCGAACGTTTTGGATTGCAGGAACAATCCGCGACGCTGATTCGCGGAATCAAGGCCGCCACTGTCGGGCGATTGCAGATTGTTTATCAGCTCTTTCGCGTGCTGCATGGAGCCATCGGCATTCGGCTGAATGGCCACCCGTCGTTTGTGCGTCCTTTGATATTTCCGATGTCGTTGGGCGCGTACCAGGCCACCCGGTCAGTATCGCGACCGGTAGGGAGCGCTGAGTTGTACGATGAGTCATCCTCAGAAGACTCGCTCTCTACCGGTCGCAATACTGACTCAATTCAGATCGAACGCATCAAAGCCGCCAACGCCGCCGCCGAAAATTACGGCAACTTTTACGGCCAGAATCTGTCGCCGGTGCAAGCCGGAATTTTGCTGGTGTTCGGCGTGATGAACGGATTGGGTTACGCCGTCGGCGTATGGGATTTGGTTCGGTACACGATTCCTGTGGTCGCGGCTTCGATCCTGTTGGGCGCTGCGCAGTTCTGGTTGCTGGATCGCTGGCTGAAAACGGAGGCGACGCGATGATCGAAAAACTCTTCAGCCTGGACGCAGTGTATCTGTTGACGGGAATCGTCTTATTCATCTTTGCGGCAATGACGTTCGCCGACCAAACCAACCCGCGAAGAATCGGCAGCGGATTGTTCTGGCTGGTGTTGGGGCTGATCTTTGCGGCGGGCGGAGTGATGCCGTATTGGCTGACCGGCTTGCTGGTGTTGTTGCTGGTCACGCTGGACGGGTCAGGGCAAGTCGGAAAAAGCGAAGCGCAAAGCCGCGACGCCGAACCGAAGAAAAACTCTTTCGGCAATCAGATTTTCGTTCCAGTAATCGCCATTCCGGTGATGACATTTTTCTTCGCCATCCTGTTTCGCCTGCTGGGAATGGACGCCAACCGAGGCGCGCTGGTCGGACTGGGGTTCGGAGGGTTGGCCGCAATGGTCATCGCACTGGGGCTGACTCGTTCCAGTTTCAAGGTGATGATGAACGAAGGTCGCCGCCTGAACGAAGCGATGGGCGCGGTGAATATCTTGCCGCAGTTGCTGGCTTCGCTGGGCGTGATTTTTACTGCGGCCAAAGTCGGTGATTTGATCGCTGGCGGTATTCAATCGGTAATTCCCGGCAACAACCTGTTTCTGTTGGTGCTGGCAAATTGCCTGGGGATGGCCTTGTTCACGATTGTAATGGGCAATTCGTTTGCGGCGTTTCCAGTCATCGCGACGGGCGTGCTGGTTCCGCTGATTATCAAACCATTCGGCGTGAACCCAGCAATGGCGGCGATTATTACCTTGACCGCTGGGTCCAGCGGAACTCTGATGACTCCGATGGCAGCCAACTTCAATATCGTCCCGGCGGCGCTGCTGAACTTGCGCGACCAATACGGCGTCATCAAATTCCAATTGCCGTACGCGCTTACGATGTGGGCTTTTCACGTGGTATTGTTGTGGCTCCTGATCAAAATCTCCTGACCGAAACAATATTCAACCGAGGTAAACCGATGAAGATGAATTCTCGCCGTTTGCATTTTGAAGTCATGGCTTTTGCGCTGACACTGGCCGTTTTAATTTTGACTGCGTTGCCGACAACTGCGCGCGTCGAAGCAACCAGTGCAGCGCCGGAAGCATGGCGAATTGCTCCGCCTGCGCCGAAAATTGCCG
>ERZ650309.191-NODE-191-length-30563-cov-9.563131_pt1 | contig 30563 bp, 22 predicted proteins | sample MGYA00376245_ERZ650309 | MGnify/ENA primary metagenome ERZ650309 (study PRJEB26733, sample SAMN07839294) | wastewater metagenome | biome: urban; feature: wastewater treatment plant; material: waste water | place: USA: North Carolina | collected 2016-04-26 ... | reverse complement strand
ATTAGGAGACATAGACTTTAACATATTTCGCTCAATAAATGATGGGATAACTATAATTCTTTCAGGAAGAGTAAAAACATCCCACCGAATAGAAGGATGTTGTAGTCTTATTTTTATTTATTGAGGAAAATATCATGAAAAACAAAGGTTTCACCATTATTGAATTAATGATCGCGGTTGCGATCATCGGGGTTTTAGCAGCGATTGCTATCCCTGCTTATCAAAATTACATTATCCGTGCTAAAGTGTCAGAGTCGTTGACATTTGCCAGCCAAGCAAAAACTGCCGTAGCTGAGTTTTACCAATCGCAAGGTTCATTGCCAACTTCTAACACTCAAGCAGGTTTGGCTGCTTCAGTTTCAGGTACAAATGTAAGTGCTGTATCTGTTGGTACAGGTGGTCAGATTACTGTAACAGCATCAATCGCTGGGATTCCTACTACTGCAAACATCACATTTACTCCATCTACTGGTCCTTCAGGTATTACTTGGTTGTGTAATCAAGGTAATATGGATAATCAATACCGTCCTTCTAATTGCAAAACTCCCTAATTAAAATATCATTGACAGAAAAGCTAACCTAGAAAGGTTAGCTTTTTAATTAGCCATCATACATTAGCACCATGACTATGTAGCGTTTAATCACACAATTAATACCTAATTTAATCATATGGTTACAAAAAAGACACTCCATCAACACAATATAATTTATGAATAATTATTATCCATTTATCTTTATTCCACATATTTGACTACAGTGGAGTAAAATAGAGTTAGGAAGAGTAGAAAATCTGAATAAGATTTTAAACTTAATTTTTATTTTTTAGGGGCTTATCATGAAAAACAAAGGTTTCACAATTATTGAATTAATGATTGCAGTTGCAATTATTGGAGTTTTGGCGGCAATTGCTATCCCTGCTTATCAAAATTACATTATCCGTGCAAAAGTGTCGGAATCATTGACATTTGCTAGCCAAGCTAAAACAGCGGTGTCTGAATACTACCAATCTCAAGGTACTTTGCCAACATCTAGTACTCAAGCAGGTTTAGCTACTTCTGTAACTGGTACTAATGTAAGCCAAGTTACAATTAGTGGTCAAGGTCTAATTACAGTTACTGCATCAATAGCTGGTGTGCCTACTGGAAATTCAAATATTATATTTACTCCAACAGTTTCTTCATCAGGAGTTACTTGGGTATGTACTACAGGTGGTGGCACTACTTTAGATAATCAATATCGTCCTTCTAACTGTAAATCTTAATTTTTAGTAACTAATTAGATAGGACTAACATATGATGGTTAGTCCTATTCTTATGATAGCAATTGGTTATTAAATGACTCAGAATCAAATTCAAACACCGCAGAAATATATATCAATAATTTTAGCTTCATTTTTTATTGTTCCATTTTTACCTAACTTTATCCCAGATACGATTACCTTATATAGTTTTTATTTACGCGAAACCATTCCAATTATAATTGCTTTAATACTCCTAACTTGCTTTATTATAACCCAAACATATAGCTCATCAAACAAACTTTATATTACTCCTACTCAAATAATAATTTTAGCTTTTATATTACTTATAGTAGTTCAGCTTAATTTTCTAGACTCGTATAAAACATTTTCATTCTTATTACTGGCTTGTTTATGGGTGCTTTTATTACTGTCAATGGCGGTAACTCACATCGAGTTAGATACACGAATATTTAGCTTGATTGCGTGGTGTATCGTCTTTGGTAGTTATATTCAATGCATTATCTGCATATTACAGTTATATGGTATTCACTTGGAAATAATACCACTACGTTATTACCCATACATGGATGGAATAATCTCACACTCACACTACGATCTACTCGTTGGCAGTCAGGAGCGAATTGTAGGTTCAATCTATCAAACCAATAATTTGGCTAATTATTTATCCTGGGGAATCTTCGCTAATATTTATCTATGGCAGATGGATAAAAAAATCTATAAAATATTTTTTATTTTCAATATCTTTTTATTTAGCACGTTTATTAGTCTAACTTTTAGTCGCGTTGTACTTGTTTATGGTCTGTTTATTATTATCTATGCTTTTGTACTTTTAAAAAAACACTCTCATTATGCAAAACTACTTCTTGTTCATGGCGTTATTTTATTATCCGTAGTAGCGTTTACCGCTAAAGGTGGTTTAAATTTTGTTTACCCAAACACAGAAACTAGCGTAGTTGCCACACCATCCGCAGCTACAGTTATGACAGGTGACATAGTTAACAATCAATCTAATAGCGCCGATCGGATTGGACAAACTTTTACAACCTTTAAACAATTATTAACTGGTGAGCATCAGATCTCTTTGGCAAGCGATAACCAGCGCATTGTGCTATGGTTAAAAGGGCTCAAAATGTTTAGCGAACACCCGATCATTGGTGTTGGCTGGGGCTATTTTACGGCAAACTTATTTACAACCAAGCTTAATGATCGATTTCCACAAACTTTAGGACAATACGCGTTGCCTTTTAATGTTCATAATCTCTTTATCCAGCTACTAGCCACTACGGGGCTGATTGGTTTTGCTATTGTATTCTTTGGTTTTATCTATTGGATACGCTGCTGCTTAAAACTTGAGATTAAAGCGCAAATTTTATGTTTGGGCATCATTGCAATTAATATCATACACTCACAAACAGAATACCCTCTATTTTATACACCATATCTTTTCTGTTTTATTATCCTAGCAGCTCTTAGCGATCAGAAAGAATTGAAACTACAAATAAATAAAAAATGGTTTAATTTAGCAGCTGTAGTTACTATCATAGTTGCTAGTTGGCAAATTTATGTTGGTTATAATAATTTTATGATTTTGGCGCAGTATAAACCAGTTGCACACTATGATAAACAGGATTGGCTAAATAATGTTGGGCAAAAATATCAACTGGGAAATAATTTACTTTGGGACTACTATGTTGATGTTGACTTAATTCAAAAACTAACCTTAACTGAACGAACCGCTGATAACGCATGGCTATTTGATATTATGTATAATGCAACGCAAAAAGTCGCAGGATTTACACCATACCCAAGCTACACAACCAAACTCGCAATAATGGATCAGATTATTGGTAAAAATAAGGAAGCGCAAGGTTTGATTAATGAAACATTAGATAACTATTTTCCGTTTCGTGATTACATAATTAACCAGATCAACCTATCCACTGGTTCAAACAATAAAGCCAAGACTGCCTTACTTAGTTATGTCAAGGACTATGAAATAGCCCAACAGCATATTAAATAAATTGCCAATTATGATACCAAAGTAGGTATTTAATAAAATATCCACGATCAACAACTACCCCACCAAGTAGCGGATAAAAAGCAACAAACAATAGAATACAGGCTAACAAATATGTCACTATCAGATAATTAAGCCGCCTATTTTTCAGCTGTAGTACCTGACTAAGTAGATAACCAAGTATCATGATGCCGAAAACACTGCTGATATAAAAATAGTAAATATAACTAATTCTACCAAATAAAGCATAGGGCAAAAACTGTAATAAAGTGGCAGAGAATAGAAATAATGGCATGAATTTTCTGACTTTAAGTACATGAATTAGCATTAGTAATAAGGATGGATAAAATAGCCACCAAATTAAAGGATTCCCCATCAAAAGCCCAAGGGATGATAAATTACTTCTGGCGTCTAACCAGCGATAAACCAACTGCGGTTGTGTTATCAAAGGCCATTGCCACCACTGAGAACCACCACCGCCATTTGGAACATGGTTAATCATATGAGTATGAAATTGGTACATTACAGGTTGCAAAGAGCCAACGAATGACCAAAAATTATTTATTCCTGAACCTTTATAAAAGGGGTAAAAAACTGTTGAATAATAACTGCTAAAATATAAACTCCCGGGTAACACAATAAATAAAATACAAATATAAAGTATAGTAATTAATTTAGTTTGCAATGAATCACGATAGTTATAAACAAACTCAAAGTAAGTAATCACTAGCAAGGCAGTTACTAAAGAATAAAGTGCTGACCATTTAATACTAATTGCCAATCCAATGCTCAAAGCGCAAGGCAGTAAATATCGAAGCGTAGCATTAAAACTTTCACCACTCCGTCTAGCTTCTGCATAACAATATAAAAAGAAAATACTTAAAATAGCAAAAAATGCCAAAGTTGACTCTAATGATGCCATCCGCGTAATCATAAAATGCATAAAATCGGCACTGAGTAACGTACTTGCAATTATTGCAGCACTGCGGGATAAGGTTAATTTTTTAGTGAAGACATAGACTAGCACCACCAGTAAAATTCCAGCTAGGTCAGGCACTATACGCCAACCAAATGGATTATCACCAAATACACTCATTCCAGCACTAATCAAGTACATTCCTAGCGGAGGATGTACCGTTATTAGCGCGGGTAAATGATGGTTAAATTGATAGGCAGTCGTTACATAATAATACTCATCCCAAATCGTACCCGAATGCCAGATACTTTGATAGTTTTGTGGTACGCTTACACTTACCAGCTTCTGAGGAGGAATCGCCTGCCCTGCTTGAGTTAGAGAAAAATCAGTTACATAATTAGCGTTATTAAATAAAGCAAGCTGACGTAGTTCAATTACTCCTGATTCAGGAGTTAAGGTAATTTGTTTATACTTGGCATTTGGATCATTTAATTGCAGATTATTCCACATAAAAGTCCCGGGATCAATCGTGATACTCTGCGTTTGATTATCGCTACGTACATAGCTAAATTTAACCGCACCACTAACATAGCCTAATGCATAATAAAATTGATTAATCTGAGTTGGCGTAGCAAAATTAATCTCAATCCCTTGGGCTGCCGTTAACCTAACGGGTGTATTTGGCTCAAGCTTAGTGCCCAAATTAATTAAGCTAATACCCGCATAAATAGAGCTAATGATAACAATGAGTAAATAATCAGTCTTATCAAGAAATGGTTTTGCCTGATTCTGCAATGGATTGCGCTTAACCTGATAAAGACAATAGATTAGTACGATAAAAAAAACACCGACAGTCAGAGATAATTGAACAATAGCTAAGGACATAAACTAATTCCGCTTAAAATTGCCAGGTTTTAAACCACAGCAAAAAATGATAGACAAAATCACGGTTAATATTAAGCCCGCTCAAAGCAGGAAAAAACATGATAAAAAGCCAGATACTAAGCACAACATAGATAAAAATTAACCAATTAATCATTTTGCTATTTAATTTAAACAAGAGCGTTACTAAATAAGCAAACGCCACGATTACCAATGGTAAGACCGAGTAAAAATAATAAATATAACTTAAGCGACTAATAAAAATATAAGGTAGATATTGAGCAGCTATCGCTAATAAAATGAAGTAAAGCTCTGGCTTTCTAAATTTTGGAAAAATTAGCAAGAGTGCTAACACAATAACAGCTACAGATGTACCCCACCACACCAGAGGATTACCTAATAATCCAACTGACTGAGACAACTTACTTACTGGATCAAGCATAACAAAAGCCATTGACATTGGTTGCAATACTAACGGCCATGTCCACCACTTAGAAGCATAAATATTATGAAAATCTAACGCTTCATGAGTATGAAATTGATACATATGCTTTTGCGTTTCGAACATAAAGCTAGCAAAATTAGTCGCGTGTTTAATTGTAAATAACGGTACAAAACTAAGGCAATAAATACACAGTGGCAATACTACTAAAAATAATAGATACTGCAATGCAATTGATAATTTAATTGGTTTTGCTCCGCTAGCCAGATAACCCCATACTAACACCACCATAATCGCAGGTAGAGAAAATAACCCAGACCATTTACAGGCAATTGCGAGCCCGCTAAATAACCCAACTGCAAAAATATTTTTTAATGCAGCTTTATCACCATAATTATTTAGCTTAGCCTGCAAATACTGAAATAAAAATAGATATTCAAATAACAAAAATAGTGTAACAAACGGTTCGATGCTTGCCATCCGCGAAATCACAAAATGCATAAAATCGACACTTAGCAAAATTGCTGCAATCATCGCCGCATAACGATTACCCGTTAAGCGCTTAGTAAAAATATAGATCAACGGAATCAAAATAACACCGCTAAGATTTGCCAAAATTCGCCAGCCAAACGGATTGAGCCCAAACAAGCATATTCCAAGTGCAATAATCAGAATAGCAAATGGTGGATGTGCCTGTGTTACTGTACCCCACTGCTTCAGATACTCCTCTGCAGCTGCGGCATAATAATATTCATCGAACACAGCTGAGTTAAACCAAACATTAGTTAGTTGCAGTGGCGTTAGTTGCTTTTCTAGAATTGAACTATAATCTTTGCCAGATGAGTCATTGATCTTAACTGAAGATAGCATTTGCTGATTTTGTAAATCGTACAAGGCTAGACGTTGAATTTCTACACCATGCTGAGTATCTCTATATTCGGGAGGGATAATATTTGATGATTCAACAGTGAAATAGAGTGCAGTGACAGGTATTGGAGAACTAAAATGAAAACTATTCCACTTTAATTGTGGCTCTTCTTTGATTTCTGGGTTGATTTTGGCTAAGGTAATCAAACTTTTGCTAGACGTAGTTTGGGCTTGAATCAATAATGCGCTGGTAAAAACTCCAGTTTTAAAATATAAGTCTCCGTTTGTTTGTGTCTGAGCTGGCTTCATAATTAAATGCGTGGCAGAATTAGAACTACTCCAGATTGTTTTATCAGTTGCTTTTTCACCAAAATTAACTAGGCTAAACGCAAGATAAATTAAAACTATAATACCAAGAAATAAATAATCATAGCGATCTAAGCTCGGTGTTAATTTAAGTTTAATACTCATTAAAACACAATAACCGCCTAACAAAATACACCCTACCGTTGTCGCAATAATTAACATTATTTGCCATGAAAGCATTCAGATACCAATCAAAATAATTAAATTTGATGCGCGATTATAGCATATTAGATATAGTATGTTATAATCGCGACAACTAACGGCTGCGCCGAAAAAGAAATATGTACTAACAACAATCTTAGAATTAGGCTCTCTCTTGCAAAAACACCTTAAATTTACATCTTTATTTGTGCCTTTGCTACTAACCATAATTTATGCTCTTATCAGTGGAATCAATTTAGCACAAATCGGCAGCAATCCCAGCGCTACGTGGGTTGGTAATTATGAAAATAAAAGCATAACATTTATTTTTGATAAACCAACTAAACTTAATTCTGTCTATTATTTTTTGGGATTAAGTAATGGTAAATTTAAAGTCTCAGCTCAACTTGAGTCAAATGCGGTTATTCCAATAGCTTTAATCAACACATCTAGCGACAAACCACCAGTTTATCAATGGGGTGGAGTAACTTTAAATAAAAACATGAGTTTCACACGCTTAATCTTTAATATCGAGTCCCCTAGTATAGAATTTAAACAATTTGCTCTTTTTGATAACAATAGTCATCTTGTAACTAATTATAAAATATCTATGAATTATAACAACAACACTGATAAAGTTGACACGCTATTTTCAATAACAATACCGCCAAAAAACTACGATCCATCAATTAAATCAAGCATAGTCTTTGATGAGCTTTATTATGCGGTAACGGCATATCAATACATTCACCATGCTCCACTCTATGCAACCAATCACCCACCATTAGGAACATTAATCATTGCACTTGGAATTTTAATCTTTGGCATGAATCCGTTTGGCTGGCGAATTATGGCATACCTCTGTGGCATTATAATGATTCCATTAATATACTACTTTGCTAAAAAAATTTTTAAAAGTAATCGTGTAGCTATCTTTGCTGCATTATTACTAATGTTTGATTTTATGCATTTTACAATTAATCGTTATGCTTTAATTGACTCAATGGTAACATTATTTATTTGTGCAGAGTATTTGATGCTCTTTTGTTACATTGAAAACCAAAAATTGAGTAAACCAAATGCCGCGCAAAATAACTTATGGGGAATAGCTTTCTTCTTTGCGCTCGCACTTGCTACCAAATGGATTGCATTGTTTTCCCTTAGTGCATTACTACCTATAATTATTTATTATGAGTTTTTTTATAGCAATGGACAAATTAATAAGCAAAACAGTAAATTTAAGAACGCGCCTAAATTAGCCTACCTAAGTGTGTTTGTTGTCATCTTGTACTGTTCAAGCTTTATACCACAATATTTGACTCAAGATACGTCAAATAATTTTGTAAGTTTTATAATCCAACAACATCTAGCAATGTGGCACTATCATACAGGTTATGCAGTTACTCACCATCACCAATTTGAATCACCATGGTGGTCATGGCCATTGATGTTCCGCCCCGAAAAAATCTATAGTTGGATGAATTTCGTGACCAAACAATATAGCTCTGTCGTACTGATGGGCAATCCAGTAATCTGGTGGTTTAGTATCATAGCAATTTTACTAATGATGATAAACTTCGTTAAAACGCGGAGTTGGCAATTGGGTTTCATTTTACTAGCGATTGCATCGCAATATTTACCGTATATGTTTTTGAAGCGCACAAGCTTTATTTACTATTTATATTCAGTAACACCATTTATGATTTTAGCAATTACTTGGGCGCTTGATGCAGCACTCAAACGCCCGGAGAAAAGCCTAAAAAAACTCGTGTGGATTTATTTAATTTTAGTGATAGGGCTATTTATCTTATTTTATCCAGCTATTTCTGGTTTAGAAATTCATCGTGATTATACCTACCGCTATTTGCTCTGGTATCAGTCATGGGATTTTTAGTTATGATTTGATTTTATTTTTTGCACAAATATTATATCCATCTATTGCAGTACAAAATTTATTCTTTTCTTGTTGGTTTAATAAAATATATATTTGTGGTGGTACAATATAAATAGTACTATCCGCTAAAATCCCATTGCTAAAATCTTGATTAACTTTAAACACAAACTGATCCTGTAATGTAGTTCTCCTCGCCAAATGCATATCATCAATAGTGATTTGTGATAAACTTGCCAAAAGTACAAACTTATAAATTGCTGGATAACCACTACGATCTCCCCACCACCCACTCAATCTATCGACATCACCAGGGTGTGTCTCCACAATTACCATGTGTTTATAACCACTTTCATTTAACGTATACCAAAATTTAGACTTTAGATCACTATTCCATACTGCACTACCTATCTGATTGCTGGAGTGAAATCGTATAACTAAATTTAATAAAGGCTTTAAGTCGACATACTGCAAAAACAAAAATCCAATCAATAAAAATATCCCGTATTTCTTCTTGGCAAATTTATTATAAAATCCTAAAATTACTAACAAAATAATGATATAATATAAAATCCATATAAAACGTCCAGAAGATCTAAAAATATCAAAAATTTTTCCATGATATGGTAATCGAATAACAAAGTTGCTGATCTGCAGAATATTCGAGAATGCAAGCATTGTAAATACGGCTATCAAAACATAAAACAAGTACATTTCTTTTTTTAAGAATGCTAAATATATTCTTTTATAATTAAATAAACACAAAAAAATCAATGGCAGAATTATTCCAAGCCCAAGATAAGAATATCCTTCATATTGATATTGCCCAATAGACAAATTTGGTATAACTAAAGCACCAAACTCAGGATTAAATAAACTTAATACATTCGCACTATAATATCCATAGCCAAATGCATCACTTTTACCACCACCAACAAACCAACCAAAGATATATGCGGAACATAAAAACGTAATTACATAAATAATGGCCAACAAAATAAAATACTTAGCACTAAATCTCATATTTATATCATTTTTTATTCTAATAAAACTCAATTTATAAGCCAACCCAAAACTTAACCCTAGATTCATGATTGCAAGGTATGGATGAATACCACAACTCAAAAAGATTAAAAAAAGCTGCCAAACTGAATTTTGTTTGACATTCTGATTTCTTTGGAACAGTAACAACAAATTAAAAACCAGAAGCCACTGTGAAGTCAGAGAATAATGTGCAATCAAGCGATAGATTGCAGGAGCAGACAAAAGCAAGAACATACCACCAATAAATCCAAGCAACTTATCTTTCGTCATAATTCGAAAAAATAGATTTCCTGAATAGAATAGCAGGCTCAAGTTTATGATGGCAACCAAGCCATGCCAGACAAATACTGGTGGAAGTAATTGCGAAAATAGCTTTAACGCAACAGATAGAATCGGAATAGAATCACTATAGATAAGGTTTGTACCAACTGGATATACTAAGCTTGAAATACGTGTTATTGGCAACATCCATGGATCGTAACGATAATAGTGCCAACCTACAAAATTAACAATCATATCATTGCTAATATAGTTAATTGAAGCAATATTAAAAAGTAAATCGCTTATTAAATTAAATGAAAATACTGTACCAACCGCAACTGAGATTATAATCCAAACAAACTCAGTTAATACTTTAGAGTTATTTAATTCATTAAATTTCATACTAAAAACTTTTTGCAATCGCAATTACCGATGAACCAAAAGGCAACTTATACTTTTTAAGCAGCAAATGTTTTTCGCTTCTCATGATGCAATAGAAGAGCGAGTTTATTAAAGATGTTTTATTACCACTGATAACATATTTGGAGGTTTTATTAAATACCTTTTCAAGTAAGCGTGAAATAAGAACAGCTGGGAATAACCAACAATTAAAGTATGAAGAATATGTTATCTTAAATCCTACTGCAGTCAACAAGTTTAAAAGTCGTGTTTTACTATATCGGCGAAAATGAAAAAGAAACTTATCATAAGCACCATACAAAAATTGGTACGCAGGTACTGTGATCACCAAAGAACCACCTACATTTAGCTTCTGTTTGATTGATTCAAGCGAAGCCGCATCATCTTTAATATGCTCAAGTACATCAAATAAAAATACTATATCAAATTTACTATTTTCAAATGGGATATCATCTGGCAAATTACATTTTCTAATATCAAAATCTGGAAGCTTATGTCTTGCAAAGTTAATGGCATCCTCACTAACCTCGCAACCAACTATATTTGAATAAATCGACTTAAAATACTTTAAATTTCCGCCAGTCCCACAACCAATTTCTAATACGGAAAGTTCTCGATAATCTAAGCAATGCGCAGCTAGAGTGTTTTGAATTATCTCTCTACGTGCTTTGAACCAAAAATGAGTTTCCTCCATACAGTCCATATCTTGAAATTGTTCATAATTCATCTTTATCGCCTTTTAGCTTTATATTTGAGCCATCATAAATCTTACGAACGATAAAAATAGGTCTACGCTTAGACTCTATAAAAATTCTTCCGATATATTTACCCAATATTCCAATCCCAATCATTTGTAAGCCACTAAAGAACAGTACAAAAATTAATAATGAAGCATATCCAGGCGTATCAATTCCAAGCAATATCGTGCGTGTAAAAATAAATAGACCGTAGAAAAATCCAGCAATCGCAGTAAATATACCCAAATAGAACCATATTTCTAGAGGCGCTTTGCTAAAGCTAGTAATTCCATCAATTGCAAATTTGAATAACTGTAAGTATTTCCACTGGCTAGTTCCTGCTGAGCGTTCAGACCTTTTGTGGTATACCAATTTTTCTTTAAACCCTATCCATGCAAAAAGCCCTTTATTGAACCGAACCCTCTCGCCAAGACTCAAAAAAGCATCAATCGCTACTCGGTCGAGCAATCGAAAGTCACCAGCATGCGGTGTGAATTTAGTATCACTAACCTTATTAATACTTCGATAAAATAAGCTTGCAGTTTTACGTTTCAAATAAGTATCACTATCTCGTGTTTGATGTACTCCAGTTACAATTTCATATCCCTGTTGCCACCAATCTACCATCTCTAAAATTAGCTCAGGAGGATCTTGTAAGTCAGCATCAATCGCAACAGCACAATCTCCTCGCGCATAATTAAAACCAGCGTATAGCGCAGCCTCTTTACCAAAATTTCGCGATAAATCAACTATTTTTAAGTTATGCTCACTTTTGCTAATTTCTATTAGCTTAGCTAAGGTATTGTCATTACTTCCATCATTGACCACAATTACTTCATAATCAATAGGTAACACTTCCAGAATTGGTGCTAGAGTAGAAAACAATTGTTCTAAGTTTGCAGACTCATCCTTCATAGGAATAATGATACTAATAAGACTCGAGGATAATTTCTGATAGTTCATCGATAAAATACTCATTTCTGGTTAAAATCTATAATATAGCATTACTATTAAAGTTCATAGTATATGGTATCTATGTAACATATTCTATAGTTTTATAATTCTTGTAATCTACGTTCAATTATCTTGATATCTGTAAAACTACTTGCATCAGAAAAAAATATCACTCGCGCATCATCAACGTTAGATTGCTGATAATTTGACAAAGTCTGCGTGACATCTTGAGTATCACAGGCAATGCAATCTGCATCGGGAATGAAACTCTTGGTTAACAATTTGCGGATTGTAGATATTTGCGCTGCTAGTTGATTAGAAAGCAAGAAAATCACCTGAGGAGGGATTAATGTTTGAGCATTAATTAATTGTACTGCACTCTCTAGATCTTGTTGATCTGCTATTTTTACGGCAATTACACAATTTTTGGCATTGCTTAATTCATAGAGTTTTAGATATTTAACCAGAACACCCATCGCATTATAGCAGCTGATTAAAAATCCCTCATAGCCGTATTTAAAACCTTTTTTAAGCAGATAACTTTTAATAAAGGCAATAAAAAAACGAAAAGGAATAGTCCACAGTTTGACTTTTTTATGCCCAAGCTTATTCTCAGCATAAAGATCAGCATAGTGCTCAAGTTTTGCCATTAGTTGACGAGTATTACTGTAGGGAAAATGATAGATAAATGAGTTTCTATCACTTAGAGTTGTGACAGTTAAATTATTGGTTTGAATACTTTCATGTACCTGATTATCATTAAAACTCGTGGTTTTACGGTTATACAAGCGCACCACATAATCATTATCCCAATTACAACCATCAATCAAGCGGCCAGCATAATAATTCTTACGATAAAAGCGATAAACTTCTTGCTCGCTTAATTGTTGCCCTAGTATTTTTTTGACTAACTCTGGGCTAACTATTTCGTCACTATCAACAAAGAATACCCAGTCGTGACTGGCTAGGCCTGCACCGATATTCTTTAGTGGTCCAAAACCACAAAACTCACGTTGATAAATCTTAACATTAGCAAATCGAGCCGCAAGCTCCATGGTTTGATCAGTAGAGCCATTATCAACAACAACTACTTCAGGAAAAGCTTGTAAGACACCCAAACAGCGCTCAATATACTTAGCGCTGTTTTTAGTTAGAATTACTACTGAAATCATTGCAGCATCTACTCAAACTGTTGCAGGAATTTAAGTTCATCCGCAAAACCACTCTTAACTTTAACCCAAATTTCCAAATGAACTTTGGTATCAAAGAGTTTTTCCATGTCCAAGCGCGATTCAATTGATATTTTCTTCAGTTTCTCGCCACCTTTTCCGATAATCATCGGCTTTTGATTTTCGCGATCAACGATAATGGTTGCAAAAACTCGGCTGAGTTTATTGGTTTGCTCAAATTTATCAATTTCAACCATCAAGCTATAAGGAAGCTCTTCACCCAGTGAACGAAATAATTTCTCGCGAATAATTTCACTTGCCATAAAGCGACTACTTTTATCGCTAAGCTGCTCTTCCGGATATAAAAATACACTTTCTGGCAAATATAATTTAGTTGCTGCCAGCAATTCATCCATTCCATGATCATGTTTAGCCGCTACGCTCAATACTTTTTTAAATGGATATTTTTTAGATACTTCTTTAACAAATTGATTTAACTCGTTACGATCTTTATATTTATCACGCTTATTGATTACTAGGATTACATTTGCTTCAGTTGGTAATAAGTTTAATACTTCTTCATCGCCAATATTAAAAATTCCTGCTTCGACCACATAAATAATGGCATCGACATTACCCAAACTATTAACCACACTTTGATTTAGCGCCTGATTTAATTTTGTTAAGTATTGTTTTTGAAACCCTGGAGTATCAACAAAGAGATATTGGGTATCATCCTTGGTATAAACCCCAGTTACACGATGGCGTGTGGTTTGTGGTTTACGCGAAGTAATACTGATTTTCTGCCCAATCAGATGGTTCATCAGTGTCGATTTACCTACATTTGGACGTCCAACAATCGCTACAAAGCCACAAAAAGTTTTAGATTCAATCATTAAAGGGCATCTCATTCAGTAACATTAGTAAATTATTTGCCGCACATTGACTAGCTTGTTTTTTACCTTTACCTTCGCCATAAGCGCGAACATCAAGCTCTTCAATCGTACACTCGACCCGAAACAACATGTCATGCTCAGGACCAGTCATACCCACGATCTCATAACGAGGTAAGCGAAAACGTTTAGCTTGAATATATTCCTGTAATTGAGTCTTGTAATCTTTGGTTTTACCTTGCTGCTGCTCACGTAATGGGTAATAAAATAAACGTTCAATAACTCGACGGCATTTTTCGAAATTACTATCTAAGGTAATTGCTGCAAAAATAGCTTCCAGCGCATCAGCTAAGATTGAAGGGCGCTGCCGTCCTCCGCTTTTAAGTTCTCCATCACCTAAATACAAATAATGCCCCAGATTAAGCTGCTCAGCAATCTCGACTAGACCATCTTGATTGACCAAAGCCGCGCGCATCTTAGATAATTCGCCCTCGGATAAATCCGGATAAATTTGATAAAGATTGAGTGCAATTACATAATCCAAAACACCATCACCAACAAACTCTAAGCGTTCGTTATTGATTTTGCTGTAGCTACGATGTGTAATCGCTTGACGCAATAATGAGAGGTCTTGAAACTCATAACCCAATTGTTCTTGTAAATCAGAAATATTTGCCATTATTCAATCTTTGTTCCGACACGGGATAAATCACGGAAATTCATCCATACATAAATAGCTTTACCTAAAATTGCTTTATCAGGTACAAAGCCCCAGTACCTACCATCTAGACTATTATCGCGATTATCACCCATCATAAAATAATGCCCTTCTGGTACACGACAAGTAAACCCTTCGTCATTGTACTGGCAATTTTCCTTACCTGGAAAATTTTGTACCATTTCTAAGATCACTGGTGGAACTTGATCCCAGACAATAATTGGATGTTTAACTCCAGTCAAGTCCTCAATCAAGCGCTGATTATGGATCATCACATCGCCGTTGGGACCAGCTTCAGTGTAATCATAAGAACCATCATTTTGATAACTTAAATTTTGCCCATTAATCCGTAAGCGCTTATCAACATAAGTAATTGTATCACCAGGTAATCCAACGACACGTTTAATTAGATCACGGTTTGGTTTGGTTTGATCTTGAAAAACCACAACATCACCACGCTCAACTTTATTAATCGGAATTACCACTTGATTAGTAACAGGCATTCTTAGACCATAGTTAAATTTACTCACCAGAATAAAATCGCCAACGGTCAAATCTGGACGCATCGAGCTACTTGGAATTTGATATGCCTCAAACAAGAAAGCTCTTAACACCCATACCGCCAAAACTACCGGAAAAAACTCACGGGAATAATGGACATAATGCGGTTTCATTTGCGTATCGCTACGTGATTTACTCCAGATGAGCTTATCCAGCAATAAAACCACCCCACTCACCGCGATAAATAAGAGCAAGACAGTTGCAAAATCAGTAAACTCCGAGACAACTCCCACACAGCCTAAGATAAATAACAAATAACCATTTTCCATAGCCTTACTTTTATTGTCACCACGTGCACGAACAATCATTACAATACCGATGACAATCCCAACGATTCCTAAGTAGAACCATTTCGATAAACCCTGAGCTTCCATACTGCCCCTTTAAATTACGAATAAAACTAACTATGAACCGTAAGCTAACTAGCTAAACAGCACATAAACATGTGATTTTAGCATAAACGCCCCTAATAACATCATGCATTTTAGACGCAGTGCAGCATAGTAATTGTATAAAGGGAATAATTACGAGCTAAAGCACATACTTTGTGCGGTATAATCAGGGGTTAATTACACCCATTACAAAAGGATTTTTCATGTCAGGGATTTTAAATATTGCAGTTCAAGCGGCTTATAACGCCGGAAATATCATTCAACAAGAAAGCCGTAATCTAGAACGTATCAAGGTTGAACGCAAAGGAAACAATGATTTTGTCAGTGAAGTTGACAAAAAAGCTGAGCAAATTATTATTAATACTATTCTTAAAGCTTTCCCTTCACACAATATACTTAGTGAAGAACAAGGCGAACTAGATAATAAATCCGATGTTACTTGGATTATTGACCCAATAGATGGCACTACTAATTATATCCATGGACATCCGCAATACTCAATTTCAATTGCCGTAAAGCATGAAGACAAAATTACTCACGGCATCGTTTTTGATCCTAATCGCAATGATATCTATACTGCAGAAATCGGCAAAGGTGCACAGTTAAATAATGGACGTTTGCGAGTGTCAAAAACCAGTAGTTTAGCAGACAGCCTACTTGCAACAGGTTTTCCTACTTATAATATGGATTTGTTAGAACGCTATTTGTCAATTTTCAAAGTAATGCTTGAATCAACTTCTGGTCAACGCCGTGCTGGTTCTGCCGCACTTGATTTAGCTTATGTTGCGGCGGGAATGGTCGATGGTTTCTGGGAATTTGCTTTAAAACCATGGGATATTGCAGCAGGCTATCTATTAGTAAAAGAAGCTGGTGGTTTAGTTTGTGACTTTGATGGTGGACAAGGGTTCATGGATAGCGGTAATATTATTGCAGCTAATCCAAAATTAATCAGTCAAATTTTAAAAATCATTCAAAATAGTTAAAAGCCGTACGCATGAACAAAACACAAGTAATAGAAACCTATGGGATGGAGTTATCACAACACACCCCAATGATGCAGCAGTACCTTAAAATTAAAGCTGAATATCCCGATATGTTACTATTTTATCGGATGGGTGATTTCTATGAAATGTTTTTTGAAGATGCGGAGGTTGCTTCCAAAATTCTTGGAATTACCCTAACCCAACGTGGTAGCAGCGCTGGTTCACCAATTAAAATGGCAGGCGTTCCCTACCATGCTGCCGAGCAATACTTAACACGTTTGGTTAAAGTTGGCAAATCAGTTGCGATTGTTGATCAAGTTGGCGAAGTAACTGGCAAAGGTCCGGTAGATCGCCAAGTAACTAAGATAATCACTCCCGGCACTCTTACCGATGATAGCTTACTTGATGAAAAGCAAAATAATTTAATCATCGCGCTGTATCAGCGTAAACAACAATTTGGTTTAGCGTGGATATCATTAAGTAGCGGTTTATTCATGATTTATGAGGGAAATAGCTCTGAAATATATAATCAAATTGAACGCTTGCGCCCTGCAGAGATTATTGCCCCTGAAAATCTGATTAGCGAATTACAAAGCCAAAAACCTAATTTAGCTTACAAAATTATTCCAGATTGGCATTTTGAGCATGATCTCTCCAAGCGGAAATTATGTGAGCATTTTGCTCTGCAGGATCTCGATGGTTTTGGTATCTCCCATGCTAAGCTAGCAATTTGTGCTGCCGCGGTATTACTCGACTATGCCAAACAAACCCAAAAAAACAGTTTACCTCATATCAATAATATCATATTGGATCAGGAAGAAAATTATTTAATTTTGGATGCAATTTCGCGCCGCAATCTGGAAATAAGCTTGACGATGCGCGGCGAAACTTCACCAACTCTATTTTCGGTAATGGACAAATGTGCCACCCCAATGGGTAGCCGATTGCTGGATAATTGGCTAAATAATCCATTGCGCCAAATGGTGCAAATTGAAGAACGTTATGCAACCGTTTCTGCCTTACAAACACATTATAAGCCGTTACAAGCCATTTTACGCCGCATTTGCGATATTGAACGAATTACCTCGCGTGTAGCCTTGCGTTCAGCTCGTCCCCGTGATTTGGCGGCATTACGCAATAGCCTAATGATTCTACCTGAGTTAGATATCCTTGCCGAATTACCACCAACCCGATTAATTGCAGAAATTCGGAATGCGATTACTGCCGTAAATAGTGAAATTAGCGGACATTTGCAACGTGTACTGAAAGAAGAGCCGAGTCTGCTTTTACGTGAAGGTGACGTAATTAATGATGGCTTTGATCAAGAATTAGATTATCTGCGCGGGATTCGTCAGGATGGTAGTCAGTTTTTAATTGAACTAGAAGCCAAAGAGCGCGAACGCAGCGGAATAAGCAGCCTAAAAATCGAATACAATCGTGTACATGGCTATTTCATTGAGATCTCACGGATTAACCTTGATAAAACGCCAGTAGAATATCGTCGCACGCAGACGTTAAAAAATGCCGAACGTTTCACTACGCCAGAATTAAAAGCTTATGAAAATGAAGTTTTATCCGCACAAGATAAAGCCCTAGCCCTAGAGAAAAAAATTTATGAGCAGTTACTTGACTATCTAAACCAATATATCATGCCGTTGCAGAATCTTGCTCACTCATTGGCTGCTTTAGATGTTATGACTTGTTTTGCCCGGGTTGCATTGGAGAATAATTATTGTTGTCCCGAGCTTAGCCCAGATAACCGACTGGTGATTGTTGAAGGTCGTCATCCCGTGGTTGAGCAGCAGATTGATCAGTTTATTGCCAATGATCTCAAATTAAATGCAAAGCGTAATTTCCTCCTGATAACTGGTCCGAATATGGGCGGTAAATCAACCTATATGCGCCAATGTGCGATTATTACCCTTCTGGCATATTGTGGCTCATTTGTTCCAGCTAAAAGTGTACAGCTTGGTGATATAGATCGGATTTTTACCCGAATTGGTGCATCAGATGATCTTGCCGCTGGTAAATCAACTTTCATGCTTGAAATGTCCGAAACCGCCAACATACTTAATAATGCCACGGCTAAATCACTGGTAATCATGGATGAAGTGGGACGCGGAACATCGACTTTTGACGGATTGGCACTCGCCTATGCTATTGCTCGTTATCTAACTGAAAATAGTGGATCTTACACACTCTTTGCCACTCATTATTTTGAATTAACCGATCTTACCAATCATTACCCAAATATTGCCAATGTTCATCTTAATGCAGTAGAGTATAAAGATCAAATTGTCTTTATGCATCAGGTTGAGGAAGGTCCAGCAGCAAAAAGCTATGGGATTCAGGTTGCGGCACTGGCTGGTGTGCCAAAAACGGTACTATCTTGCGCCAAGAAATACTTGACTCACCTTGAACAAAATAGCCAGAACCAAGCTCAATTGGATTTATTTAGCTTTGACGATGTTATTGAAGAAACAGTACCACGGCATTCGGTTGCCGAAGAAAATGTGCTCCAACAACTGCGTCAAGTTAATCCAGATAATTTATCTGCCAAACAGGCTCTTGATTTACTTTATGAATTAACCAGCGTAATTGATGGTTAATTGCCATGCGCAACAAACTAAACTTCCTACTGCTAATTAGTCTTGTTATCGCCATACCATGCTACGCACTCACTGTTGGCAGCACTCCTGATTTAACTCCTGCTATCTATCTTTGGTTAGCACTATCCATCTTAATGTCAAGAAGTTTCGCAATTGTCAAAAAAATCGGCTTACCACTGGTAACTTCTGAGATTTTGGCAGGTGTTGCTTTAGGTAATCTGCATTTTTTTGGAATTCAAACCTTTGCAGGCATGGAAAATAATGAAATAATCAAGTTTCTTGCCGAAATTGGCGCTATGATCCTGATGTTTGAAATTGGACTTGAAACACAGTTAGAGGACATTAGTAGCAAAATTGGTAGTGGCATAAAAATTGCATTATTTGGTACCTTGCTTACTTTTATTGGCGGTTATTATCTTACCGACTTATTTTATCCAACTGCCCCACAAGGTTCACGGATGTTGATGGGTTTGGTTGCAGCCGCCACCGCAACAGGAATCTCTGGTAAAGTATTTAAAGATCTAAAGATAATCAATAGCATAGAAGTACAAACCGTGTTGACCGCATCACTAATTGATGAGGTAATCAGCATCATGTGTTTTGCCGTGCTTTCGGGAATTCTCATTACTGGCAACTTTAGCAGCAATGAATTGGTGATTTCCGCAGCTAAAACGACTTTATTTTTTCTTATTTCCATTACTTTAGGGCGCAGAATTACCCCACTTCTGACCAGATTCTCAGCTAAAATCCACGCTGGAATTAGTATGAAAATTGGCATCCTATTTATGTTGTGTACATTTTATACTTGGCTTGCAAGCATATTAAATCTCGCACCCGTAATTGGTGCATTTATTGCTGGTTTGATTATTAATCCAGATTATTTTCGCGACTTCTCACAAGCCAAATTTCTGCGTGACTTCAAATACATTGCGCAACACACTACCGATGAAAATGCCAAACTACAAATTATCAAAACGGTAAATACTTACGAACTAAAATCATTAGATGAATTGATAAAACCTTTATCGAATATCTTTGTGCCAATATTTTTTACTTATATTGGTTTAATTTTTCGAGTTGAAGATTTGGCAAACCCTAAAATATTATGTTTTACTTTGGCTTTTGTAGTTATCAGCATACTTGGCAGGATTATTAGCGGCTTTAGTGAGCAGAACCGTCTAAATAAATGGGTAATTGGTTTAGGAATGACGCCCGTTGGTGAGGCAGGATTAATCTTTGCCATTACAGGTAACCAGCTTGGACTAATCAATAATGAAATAATGTCATCGGTGATTTTGACTTTGGTACTAGTGACTATTTTAACTCCAATTCTATTAAAGATAGCCATTAAGCACCAAAATGTAAAACGTATTCATATATAAATTAAAAACATTAAACGGAAACTAAATGTTCTATACTCAAACTGATAGTTAACTGATGCACAAACTATATTTCAACTATGGTAAAATGAACTGCTTATTTATGCGACATAGTATAACATACATGTCCAAAGCAAATGGTTAGGTAAACGATATCACCCTATTTTATTGAGCATGGAGCCCTAATTTATGAAAAATATTATCTGGTTTGAACACTTACGTATGACAGATGTTGCCGAAGTCGGTGGCAAAAATGCATCATTGGGCGAAATGATTTCGCAATTAGATAGCAAAGGAATAAGGGTTCCTGGCGGTTTTGCCACCACAGCTGAAGCCTATAAGCGCTTCTTAGAAAGCAATAATTTAAAACAAAAGATTGATGCTGCTTTAGATAGCTTAGATGTTGATAACGTTATTGAATTAGCCAAAGCTGGCAAAGAAATTCAAAATTGGATTATGGAAGCACCATTTCAGGCTGACTTTGAGCGCGATTTAGAGCAAGCTTATACCGAAATGATGTCTCGTTATGGAGACTCCATTTCCGTGGCAGTACGTTCTTCTGCAACTGCGGAAGATTTGCCAGATGCATCGTTTGCTGGTCAGCAAGATACTTTTTTAAATATTCGTGGGTTTGACAACCTAAAATCAGCTGTTAAGCAAGTATTTGCTTCATTGTATAACGATCGTGCAATTGCTTATCGGGTACATAAAGGTTTTGATCATTCATTGATTTACTTATCTGCTGGAATCCAAAAAATGGTTCGCTCAGATACCGCTAGTTCTGGCGTAATGTTTACAGTTGATACTGAGTCTGGTTTCGATAAAGTTGTTTTCATTACCTCTAGCTATGGATTAGGTGAGTGCGTAGTACAAGGCATGGTTAATCCAGATGAGTTCTATGTATATAAACCAAATTTGGAGGCTGGACGCCCAGCAATTATTCGTAAAAACGTCGGTAGCAAAGCCATGAAAATGGAATTTACCAATGCCAGTGTACCAGGTAAATCAGTACAAACTATTGGTGTACCTAGCCACCAACGTAATTTATTCTCTATTACAGATGCTGATGCCACAGAGCTGGGTAAATTCGCTATGATTATTGAAGAACACTATGCGAGACCTATGGATATTGAATGGGGTAAAGATGGGTTAGACGGCAAGATTTATATTTTACAAGCCCGCCCAGAAACGGTCAAATCTCAAGAATCACAACATGGCAAACAAACACGTTATCATATCCGTGAGCGTGGTCAAGTTTTGGTTACCGGTCGTGCCGTTGGTCAAAAAGCTGCAACAGGTGTCGTGCGTCTAGTTAAAGATCATTCCGAAATGCATAGTGTTAAAGCTGGTGACATATTAGTTACTGACATGACTGATCCAGATTGGGAACCAGTTATGAAGCGTGCAGCAGCAATCGTGACTAACCGCGGTGGAAGAACTTGTCATGCGGCGATCATTGCCCGTGAACTTGGTATACCTGCAATTGTAGGTTGTGAAAATGCTACTGAAGTATTAAAAGAAGGTCAAGAAGTTACGGTCTCTTGTTGCGAAGGCGATAGTGGACATATTTATGCTGGACACCTGAATGTCGAAGTGCTTGAGCTTGATGTAGTTAATATGCCAAAATTACCAGTAGATATCATGATGAATGTTGGTAACCCTGAATTAGCTTTTAACTTCTCAAGCATTCCTAATTTTGGGGTTGGTTTAGCCCGCTTAGAATTTATTATTAACCGTCAAATCGGGATTCACCCTAAGGCATTGCTTGAGTTTGACAACTTGCCTGAGCCTCTAAAATCAACGGTAGCAGATAAAATTGCTGGTTATTCAAGCCCGGTAGACTTCTATGTTGACAAATTAGCCGAAGGTGTTTCGACTATTGCTGCGGCATTTTATCCCAAAAAAGTGATTGTGCGCTTATCTGACTTTAAATCAAACGAATACTCTAACCTAATTGGCGGTAAATTGTATGAACCGATTGAAGAAAATCCAATGATGGGCTTTAGGGGGGCATCACGTTATATCGCTCCGAGCTTCCGTGATTGTTTTGATTTAGAATGCATGGCAATCAATAAAGTGCGGACAACTATGGGTCTAGATAATGTTACGATAATGATACCTTTTGTTCGCACCACTAATGAAGCCAAAGAAGTTATTGCGCTACTTGCGGATAATGGCTTAGTACGCGGACAAAATGGTTTAAACATATACATGATGTGTGAGATTCCTTCCAATGCTATTCTAGCCGAAAAATTCTTAGATTATTTTGATGGTTTCTCAATTGGTTCTAATGACATGACACAATTAACCTTGGGAATAGATCGCGATTCAAATGGTGCAATTGCTGCTTCTTTTGATGAGCGGAATGATGCAGTTAAAGCAATGCTCCATCTTGCAATCAGCGCTTGTCGCAAACAAGGAAAGTATGTTGGGATATGCGGTCAAGGACCATCTGACCATCCTGATTTTGCCAAATGGTTGATTGATGAGGGAATCGAAACTATTTCATTAAACCCAGATACCGTGATTGATACATGGTTGTATCTGTATGAACACTTGAATACTAACGTTTAATGTAGGAGGTCTTAGATGAGTAAGCGAAGAGTAGTAGTAACCGGAATCGGGATTGTATCACCTGTTGGTAATGATTTGGATAGTTCATGGAAAAATATCGTTAATGGTGTAAGTGGGATTGACCATATTACAATGTTTGATGCCACTAACTATGCAACCAAATTTGCTGGTGAAGTAAAGAATTTCTCAACCGAGGGGTTTTTTGACGCTAAAGAAGCCCGTCGCACAGATCGCTTTATTCAACTTGGCGTTGTTGCTGGAGTACAGGCAATACGCGATTCTGGAATTGATGAAATGACAGATTTAAATAAAGAGCGTGTTGGTCTAATAATTGGTTCTGGTATCGGTGGTTTGCCAACAATTGAAGAACACACCATTATCCTGAAAGAAAGAGGTCCACGTAAAATAGGTCCATTCTTTATTCCAGGTGCGTTGGGAAATATGATTGCGGGTCAGTTATCAATTCTATACGGTTACAAAGGTGTTAGTTATGGAATTGTTAGTGCCTGCGCAACTAGTAATCATTGTATTGGTGATGCCGCACGTTATATTGAATACGGCGATTGTGACGTAATGTTAGCTGGCGGAGCTGAAGCTAGTATTTGTGGAACTGGTGTTGCCGGCTTTAATTCATTAAAAGCTTTATCTACGCGTAATGACGATCCCAAAACTGCCTCACGCCCATGGGATAAAGATCGTGATGGTTTTGTAATGGGCGAAGGTTCTGCGGTATTAGTCTTGGAAGAATATGAGCACGCTAAAGCACGTGGAGCTAAGATTTATGCAGAGGTTGTTGGCTATGGAGCAACATCTGATGCTTATCATATCACATCACCGACCATTGATGGACCTGCACGGAGTATGCAAATGGCATTAAACAATGCTAAAGTTGATTTAAACCAAATTGGTTATGTTAATGCTCATGGTACCTCGACACCAATGGGAGATATCAATGAAAGTAATGCAGTTAAGCAAGTATTTGGTGAGCATGCTTATAAATTGTCGGTTAGTTCAACTAAATCAATGACCGGTCATCTGCTGGGTGCAGCAAGTGCAGTTGAGGCAGTATTTACCATCATGGCAATTAAAGATAGTATTATTCCACCAACAATCAACATATTTGAACAAGACCCACAATGCGATCTAGATTATACTGCAAATGTTGCCAAAGCTCGCGAACTGGATTATGCAATGTCAAACTCATTTGGCTTTGGTGGAACTAATTCAACAATTATTTTCAAAAAATTCAAAGGATAAATTAATGACAAAGATGGTAAATTGTATTAAACTTGGCGTTGAAGCAGAAGGTCTTGATTTTGCACCAATTCCCGGTGAATTAGGACAAAAGATTTTAGCTAATGTTTCTAAAGAAGCATGGCAAGGATGGATCAAACAGCAGACAATGATTATTAATGAAAATCGTCTAAACTTATCTGAAGATTCTGCACGTAAGTATTTACGCCAACAACTTGAATACTATTTTTTTGCAGGAAAATAATAAATGACTGCTAAAATAACTAAAGCAGTATTTCCTGTGGCGGGAATGGGAACGCGCTTTCTTCCCGCGACTAAGGCATCACCTAAGGAGATGCTTCCTATTGTTGATAAACCACTTATTCAATATGCGGTAGAGGAAGCAATTAATGCAGGAATTACTGAATTAATTTTTATTACCGGGCGCAATAAACGTTCAATAGAAGATCATTTTGACAAAGCTTATGAATTAGAAACTGAGCTTGAATTAAAGCAAAAGACTAAACTCTTAGAGATGGTACAAAATATTTTACCTAGTAATGTGAATTGTATCTACATTCGCCAAGCTGAAGCATTAGGGCTTGGTCATGCTGTCTTAACCGCTAGCTCAGTGGTTGGTGACGAAGCTTTTGCCGTAATTTTAGCTGATGAACTAATCGATGCAAAACCGGGTGCTTTGGCGCAGATGATTGAAGTTTATAATGAAACTGGTTCATCGGTACTTGGCGTAAATCAGGTAGGGCCGGATGAAGTTTCATCATATGGAATTGTTAAATTAGCCGAGAATTCCCCCAAGCATCATAAAATCGAAAAAATCGTCGAAAAACCAAAAGTTGGCGAAGCTCCATCAACTTTAGCTGCTGTTGGACGCTATATCTTAACTCCACGGATTTTTACTGAATTAAAAAATACACAACGCGGAGTTGGCGGTGAAATCCAACTAACAGATGCCATATCAGAAGTTCTCCATTATGAGGCTATTTTTGCCCATATTATTGAAGGTAAACGTTACGATTGTGGCTCAAAACTAGGTTATTTGGAAGCAACTATTGGCTATGGATTAAAGCATCCTGAGGTTGGTACAGAATTCAAAGCCTATCTTCAACAACTGCAGCTTGAATTATAAATAGTGTAATATTTCAGCTCCGAAACTCATCGCTAATTGTATAGTATGGTAATTTTTGGAGCTGCATAATCCCTTAGCTGTGCAAGAGTTGTATTGTATATTTAGCCAATTATCATTTTTTCAATAAATAATCCCAAGCGTTAAACTTTAAAGTTATAGATTAATATAACTCACATTAAATTAAAACAAATTTAAATCAATTTAATATCTAATTAATATAATAAATTACCCCTGAATTTATCAAAACTGGCTACAGTAGCAGATATAATAGGTAAGGTATCAACATAAAAAAGAGGGCATAAATGAATTTAAATTATCAAGACCCAATAAGATCTGCGGTTAATGTCAATTTACAAGAATATGTTAATAGTACTGACATTATAAGCAAAACGTTAGGAATGCAATGCTTAATATTGGATGCTAACAATAAAATTCTCTATGCCAGCAATAATTTTTGTGAGGTTGTTGGTGTTCAAGAGTCTGATTTAATTCATAAAACGATTACCGAGTTTGCTATGCCCAAATTGGCAAGATATAATCTATTTGCGAAACAAGTTACCCAACAACATCAAGAAATAATTGCCAATAACCAGCGACGAATTTTTCTAGAAATAAATACGACAGAGACTCACGCAGAAGCTACGATTTCACATAAAACACCAGTTTATGATGCTGAGGGCAATTTTTTATGCTTACATATCCAATTTAAACCTTTTACGATTGCACGCTTAGCCAACTTAGGAGTAAAATTTCATGGAGTCAAATATGCATCTATTGATGATCGACTAAAAGAAATCCCCTTAACCAGAATTCAGCAAATGGTTATTTATCTTTATGCGAGAAATTATTCCTACACCGAAGTTGCAACATGGATTACTCGTTTTGGGCATAAAATCTCACCAACGGCAGTAAATAAACAATTAGCAAAATTAAAAATTCTCTTTAATGTTGCTGATAATGAAGGCTTAAAGGATATGTCGTTGAAACTAGGATATGACATTGCTGTTCCTGCAGAATTTCTTCCAACTGGAGTCCATGATATTACAGAGGATGTATTTGATTTGTGGATTTGCTAAAATTAAGCCACACAGCTCTAAGTCCGGTAGCCTAATGCTCCTATATATTATATAGTTCAACACAAAGATTGCAAATATATAAAAAAGCTTACCTAGAGACAAGGCAAGCTTGAGGGCAATGGAAAATAAGCTCATAATAGTAAATTAAATATTTTTAGCACAAAGAGGACACTTCAGTCTATACGTTAAAAGAGTATTCGCATAATAAATAAAGCTACTCTTCAGAAATAATAATCTCATCATCCAATAAATAACTTCCGGGTTTAAGAAATTGCCGTGGGATAAATAAATGATATTTATAACTAAGCGCGATTTCAATCAACTGCTCTTTAGTTTTTACTGCAAAAATATATTTGAGATTTTCTAAATGGTCGTTGACTCGTCCGGCAGAAATTTTATGCCCAAGCGTTGCCAAAATTGAAGCAATTTCACTATATGAGTATTTTTGTAAATATAAAAATAAAACCATATGCTGACGCTGAGTAAGTTTGTATTTTAATGGCTCAACCTGTTCTGCGTTAGCCATACCAAAGCTAATATTGTTTATCTTGTAGATTAAATTTAAAATATGTGGATGCATAAAATTACGCATACAACAAAATATACCTACAAAATTTCCAGTTGCTGGATTAATTATTGGGCGCTTAGTGACAATAAAAATTTTATTATGCGTATTGATATACAAGAAACGGTGCACTTTTCCACTATCACGGATCAGTAAATCCTGTTCCAAAAATATTTTATCAAAGTTTGCTCGTCTTTTATCGCTTTTTATTCTACCACTACGCCCTCCCGTTACTTCTGCCGCTGTCAGCTCAGGCTTATCAGGATAAAGTAAATCCAAATATCCTTTTGAAACATAGCGAAACATAAAATCATGATCTTTAACAAAAGCTATTTCATCCAAATTATTGCCAAATACAATATCAACTCCCGAACAATAATGTTCAAAGTATACGCCATCTGTCAAGCCTTTATTCATTACACAAGCACCTCTTTATATTCCATAATTTTAATTAATTTATGCCGCTATTCTAACATAATAATTGAGTATATTAACATGTTATCCGACTATTATGAGTTAAACCTATTTTAGCTATCCATAGTTTATTTTTAAGTAATCTCATGTAAATAAGCCCCGAAGGGCTTATTTACATGTTTTAGAATATCATCAGAATTACCATTTAGGGAATTGTGGAATTGAATCCTCCTTGATTCCGATGATGTCATTATTAGCGCTATCCTTTTTGATCGTCCAAGTGTTGGTAAAGTCAAAGCCTTTACTCACTAGGAACGTTTTCTGAGTAGCGGCAGTATTGCCAGTTAATGTGGCTACCCATGCTGGATTAGCTGCTGTGATATACGTCGCACCTGCTGGTAAAGCATAGAATACATTGCCACTATTAACATATTTATTTAGAACTGTCTCTGTTAGTGAGCTAACATAATTAGTGGTAGTAGTGCCATTGGTATATGTAATCGTAGTTAAATCAACAGCATTATTTACTTTTACCGGAACAGTATTCATGGCAGAAGTAATCCCCGCGATTCGACTAGGACTTTCGGTTGGATTAATTGAGGTTGAAATACTACCCTTTGATATTACATTTAATATTTCATTTCTATTACTAGCGCCACCGAAATAACCAACTATACCGCCAACCTTAGTCGCATCATTTGATGTAAGAACAAAGCTTGCATCAACATTTGAGATTAAGGTTCCAGAAGATAATCCTAAAACACCACCAACCGAATAACCTCCTGGTTTAGCTGTAACATTAGTACTGATTTTAACGTTACTAACATAATGGAAATTATTGTAAGAAAGGCGACCACCTAAGCCCCCTACTTCGGTTACTCCATTAACTGTAGAATTAATGCGTACATTTTTAAATGTATGCGAACTAGAGTTCGCCGCTCCCAATACTCCTCCAACACCAATATTCCCAATCACTTCAGAATGAATGGTTATTGACTCAAATCTCAGACCGCCACTGTATATAGAAATATCATTTCCAACCATAGCACCTATCACACCCCCAACACCGTTAGACCCTATAACATTAGAATTAAAATTACTGTTTGATATATTTATAATTTTTCCATAGATTTTACCAGTAAGTAGCCCTACATTATTCTTAGTACTAGTGACTTTTCCTTGTAAATTTAGATTCTTGATAGTTACATTGCTACCAATAATACTAAACATCCCAGCGTCATCTTGATCGTAATTTATATTTAAATTAGTAATTTTATGTCCCTGACCATCAAACGTCGCATCTTTTAGCTCTGGAACAGGAATCCAATCACCCGTCAATGCAATATCATTCTCAAGAACAAACAATTTCCCAGATGTATCACCTTTAAATGCATTTTCTAGCTCGGTTTGATTATGAATCCTTATGGTTGATCCCACTAAATGATCAGAGGTAATTGCATCCTTAGCATCAAGACCATTAGCCAACGTTTTGAAGGTCACTAACAACTCTGAGGTATTTATGAATTTGTCTTTAGGCAATGAGATAATATTGATGCAGCTATCTTCGCTGGCATCAGCTATCGTACATGATGTAAGTGTAACTCCTGCTATCGGATGTGTCAGGGCTGGAGTAACAGTTATCGGATATGATTTAGCTGCATTATCTAGTCCGCTTATTTTAGACTGCACCCCAAACACATAAGCACTCTCCGTAGATGGTACTACTTGTGTTATATGTAGAATATTTGCCCATAGACGGTTAAAGTTGACATATTTAGCATCTCCTTGTCCACGATATATGCTATTGTTATAATTATAGCTATACGGCAGATCAAGTTTTAAACTAGCGCTATTCAGATTGCCATTTACCAGGTTTGGCACACTAAATAGCTCTGAATCAGGGATATCTATAGTAGCAGTACATTTAGCACCTAATCTAAGCTCAGAAGCCACCGTCCCAGTTGGACAATCTGTATTCTTTAACGCACTGCCTTGAGGTAAGTTACCAATGTCAACATTAAATTTGTCTGCTGCTAAGGTACCAGTATTGGTAAAGGTATAAGTTAAGCTAACAGTCTTATTGTGGTAAGCACTAAAGCTCCATGGTGCAGCTTGGCTACCATCACCAGTAACCGGAGTACCCGAGATTGCTACATCTACTTCAATCTTCGGTTGTGGTGCAGCAGAAGACGCTACTTTAAATTTAGCATCGCTTGATTCCATAATTCCGTTATAGAAACTATAAGCAGCATTTAAATCAACATTAGCTTGTGATTGTGCAACTCTAGTTGGACCATAGCTTACTCGATATTGACAAGAGCTATTCCCCGCAATACTAGAATTAGTTGGAGGACATGCTGTTGCATCAACAGGTGCTACTGTTAATCCATCAATTGCGGATGGAGTTACCAAGCTTACATTTACCTCTTTAGCTGGTAAATTTTCATCGGCAGCAAGAGTATTTTTTAATTCCCATGTGCTTGATTCTGAGTTTGATCCATTATTTATAATCGAAAGATTAGCATTACCACCAATAAGACTCCATATTAAATTACCCGAGCTGGCTTTTGTTGCAGAATAATTTAAGCCATGAGAACTTAGTAGTGCATGTGATTGTCCGTTTTGATCGGTGTATTTACTATTTAAAACCA